>Ga0208113_1000284_pt1 | contig 25935 bp, 20 predicted proteins | sample Knorr_S7_td_NADW_FD_185598 | JGI IMG/M metagenome (GOLD analysis project Ga0208113, IMG submission 185598) | Marine microbial communities from Southern Atlantic Ocean transect - Knorr_S7_td_NADW_ad_2505m_LV_A (SPAdes) (version 2) | ecosystem: Environmental > Aquatic > Marine > Oceanic | place...
TTAAGGCATACAGCCGCACCCAGGAACGCCGGGAAGAGTTCGCCCGCCGGATGACCGACACCATGGGGGTTGAGGTCTCCGCGGTGGCCAGCAACGAGGACGCGGTCCGTGATTGCGACATAGTTCTTTGCATCGCCGCCACCATGGATCCGGTGGTCGAAGGGGCTTGGCTCAAAGACGGCAGCACATTGATCGGCGCGGGGCCAACCACCTGGCGGGCCAGGGAGGTAGATGAGGCGGTGATCACCCGGGCAGGAAAGCTGATCGTGGACTCTACAGAACAGGCAGCAATCGAGGCCGGTGACCTTTGTAGCGCCGTGGACAAAGGAATCATCCAATGGAGCAAGGTACACGAACTCAGGCACGTGGTCTCCGGCGCCGTAACCGGCCGGGACAGCAAAGACCAAGTAGTGTACGCCAAAATCATGGGGACCGGAGTAGCAGACGTCGCCGCCGCAAAGCTAGCCTACGATTCCGCCAAAGCGGCCGGCCTAGGCACGGAGATTGACTGGTAGAGGTTAGCGGCCTTCCAGATATTCTGTGATGGTGGCAATCTCGTATGCGACCGGCTCTGCTGACAGACTCTCAGCCGCGGCCCTGGCGGTATCCATTGAAGTGAAGCAGGGGATGTGCTTCTCCACCGCCGCCCGGCGGATGAAGAACCCGTCACGCATGACCTCCGGTGAGCCGGAGATTGTGTTTACGACCGCGCTAACGCTGCCGTCTTCAATCACGTCGACCACGTTGGGGTGGCCCTCACGGAGCTTCTTGGTGGTCATGTTCACCGGCAGGCCCATGGCCGATATCATGGCTGCCGTTCCCTCAGTGGCGTAGAGCAGGCAACCCGCCTTGTTCAGGTTTCGCACCAGCGACACGGCTTCCGCCTTGTGTTGGTCGGCGATACTTAGAAGTATCCCGGTCCCGGGTTTCAGGTCCAGGTTGGCCGCCATGAGCGCCTTGGTAAGGGCCATCTGGAAGTTCCGGTCAACGCCCATGACCTCACCGGTGGATTTCATCTCTGGGCCCAGGTGCCAGTCCACTCCCACCAGCTTAGCCATCGAAAACACCGGCGCCTTGACACCCACCAGGTCTTGAATCGGCCAAAGGCCTCCGGGGTAGCCCAGTCCTTTCAGTGTGTCTCCCAGCATCACCCGGGTAGCGATCTTGGCCACCGGCACCCCCGTCAGCTTGGATATGAAGGGGATGGTTCGGCTACCTCTGGGGTTAACCTCTATTATGTAAATGGTTGTGGGTTCGCCGTCGTCTTGGGGCGTATTTGGGCTGCGATAGGCGGCGCCGCCATGGATAACGAACTGGACATTCATCAGGCCTTTAACTCCCAGTTCCAAACCGATCCGGGTCGTGTAGTCCACGATGGTGTCCGCTTCCCTGGGGCTAAGGTTCAGACCTGGGTAGATAGCCATTGAATCGCCGCTGTGGACGCCCGCTCGTTCCACGTGCTCCATGATTCCGGGAATCAACACCTGCTCCCCATCGCAGATGGCGTCAACCTCACATTCCTTGCCCTCGAGGTACCGGTCGATCAGCACCGGCTTGTCCGGAGACATCTCCACCGCCGCTGTCAGGTAATAAATCAACTCGGTGGCATTTTGGACGATCTCCATCGCCCGCCCGCCAAGCACATAGCTAGGCCGGACCACGGCGGGATACCCAATGTTCTGAGCCACCTGCAACGCCTCTTCCACTGATGTCACCGCTGCTCCGGGAGGCTGCGGGATACCCAATCTGGAGAGGAAATCTTCAAACTTATGCCGGTCGGAAGCTATGTCGATGACCTCGGCGCTGGAGCCAAGGATCGGCATTCCGGCCCTGGCTAGGGACTGGGAGAGATTGATGGCCGTTTGGCCACCGAACTGGACCACCGAAGGGGGCGCTTCATTGTCGATCTCTTCGTTCTCCAGAATGTCCCGCACAGATTCCTCGTCCAAAGGCTCGAAGTAAAGGCGGTCGCTGGTGTCGAAGTCAGTGGACACCGTCTCTGGGTTGGAGTTGATCATGATACTGCGCACACCGGCCTCGGAAAGGGCCGTGGCGGCGTGGACACTGCAGTAATCGAACTCGATGCCCTGGCCGATGCGAATAGGCCCGCTGCCAATGACCACCGCCTTCTTGCCTTCCAGGGGCGCAGCTTCATTCTCCTGGTCATAGGTGCTGTAGTAATAAGGGGTGACGGCCTCGAATTCAGCGGCACAGGTGTCGACGGTCTTGTAGACCGGCCTAAGGCCCCATTCATGGCGTTGATTACGCACTTGTTCCGGTAGCATGTCTGCGAGGGTGCCTACCTGGCTGTCTGAAAAGCCGATCCGCTTGGCCGAACGGAGCAGGCTTGGCGTGAGTTCCTCGCCCAACAAACGGCGCTCCATCTTGACGATGCGCTCCAGGGCGTTTATGAACCAGGGCTCGATGTAGGTATGGGCGACAAGTTCTTCAACTGACGCTCCTTGCCGCAGGGCCGACATCAATGCCCATAGCCGTTCGTCATTCGGACCCAAAGGCAGATCGTCCAGGGATAAATTCCCCGCCGTGCGCCAGGACGGGTCCTCCCAGAGTAATGTCCGGCCGGTGAGTTCCAAGGCGCGGGCTCCCTTCTGAAGCGCTGCCTCAAAGGACCGCTCTATGACCATTACCTCGCCGGTGGCTTTCATCTGAGTGGTCGTGCGCCGGTCTCCGTGGGGGAACTTGTCGAAGGGCCAGCGTGGAATCTTGAGCACACAGTAGTCCAAGGCGGGCTCGAATGCGGCCGTGGTCTGTTTCGTAACGGCATTCTCGATCTCGTCCAGTTTCTTGCCCACCGCTATCTTGGCCGCCACCCTGGCTATGGGATAGCCGGTGGCCTTGCTGGCCAGGGCCGAACTGCGGCTGACCCTGGGGTTGACCTCGATCACGAAATAAGGCGAGCTCGGGTCCCATTCCTGCCCCAAAGCTTTGGATACGCTTGGATGGGGCTGCATGGCAAATTGGACGTTGCAACCGCCCTCAATGCCCAATCCGCGGATGATCTTGAGGCTGGCCGAGCGCAACATCTGGTATTCTTGGTCGCTCAGCGTCTGGCTAGGAGCCACCACGATGCTGTCGCCGGTGTGGACGCCCATGGGGTCCAGATTTTCCATGTTGCAGATGGTGATGCAATTGTCGGCGCTATCCCGCATCACCTCGTACTCAACCTCTTTCCAGCCAACCAAAGAGCGTTCCAGCAGGATCTGGGAGATCGGGCTGGCCGCCAAGCCGGAACGGGCGAAGCTTTCGAATTCTTCTTCGGTGTTGGCGATACCGCCACCGCTGCCGCCCAGTGTGTAGGCGGGCCGCACTACCAGTGGAAGACCCATCTGTTTGGCAACGGCCCAGGCCTCTTCCATGGTGTTTACGCTTTCGTTCTCGGGCTCGGGTTCATTGATCTCGTGTAGAAAATTCCGGAAGTATTCCCGGTCCTCAGAGCGCCGAATGGTCTCCAGAGGAGTGCCCAGCAGTCCGACGTTATAGCGTTCCAGCACGCCGGCATCGGCCAGTGCCACCGCCAGGTTCAAGCCGGTTTGGCCGCCGAGGGTGGGCAAAATGCCATCGGGCCGCTCCCGTTCGATGATCCTTTCGAGGACCTCCACAGTAAGCGGCTCGATGTAAACACGGTCTGCGATGCCCTGGTCGGTCATTATCGTTGCCGGATTGGAATTGACCAGGACTGTTGTAACACCCTCTTCCCTGAGGGACTTGCAAGCCTGAGTGCCTGCGTAATCGAACTCGGCTGCTTGCCCAATAACAATGGGGCCGGAACCGATTACGAGCACCTTTTTTGGCTTGTCTGCTATATCAGCCACCCTTTCCGCAGTGCTCTGCGGCCACGGCCCCATCTGGGGTCTGAGATATGTGCCTACCGATGTTATACCCGGCTGTGCCTTTTGGCTATACACCGCCCGGCTCAGCCAGGAATCGCTGCGAATCAACCGATAGGTAGCGCTCCGGGCAGATCAATCAACTGCCGCGAATGCAATGAATTCAACAATTGGGAGATATACGAGCCGAAGAGTTTGCCGTCCCAATCCGCGGCGTCCTCTCCGTGTACCGTCTGTTCGATCTGGGGTGGGACTTTCAGGTTCACCATCCCTTCACCGTCCGGCTCGATCTCGATACGTCCTAAGGGAAACAAGGGCTGGCCCTCCATATCCGGGTCCATGGCGTTTATCACCAGGTCCCAGCGTCTTCCCAGGGTCCCTTTCCCTGCTCTCACTTTGTAAATGTACTCACCACATGAGTATTGGGCTGTTTCCTCTTCTAGCAAAGAGGCCACCCGGTCAAAATCAACCGCCACCGCCACATCCACACCCCCCTCCAGCAAAAACATGGCGAATGAAGACATTAATAATCCTCCAAAAATTACCGCGCCTGTTGGGGTAGGAATAAGTCGTTGGGCTTTTTAATTTGCCCTATTCGTAGGTCGCCGTTAGGTCAGGGGCATACTCCTTTATTGATCGGCGCATTTGCACCCGGCTAAAGTATTTCGGCTTCTGGGTTCGGACCGAAGTTGGCTCGCTGCTAACCGTTGAAATCCCCGACCATTTGTATGAACTGGTCGAAGAGATATTCGTTATCCCTGGGTCCAGGTGAAGCCTCGGAATGATATTGTATGGTAAACAGGGGAAGGTCTTTATGGCGAAATCCTTCCACAGTTTGGTCATTTAAGTTGATATGTGAGACTTCCAAGCCTGAGGGCAATTTCTCGGGACTGACAGCGTAACCATGGTTCTGAGCGGTTATGTAAACGCGGCCGTCAGATAGGTCTTTCACCGGGTGGTTCCCGCCCCGGTGGCCGAATTTCAGTTTGAAGGTCTCCGCCCCCAGAGCCCGGGAAATTATCTGGTGTCCCAAGCAGATCCCCATGACTGGGACCCGGCCCAAAACCTTCCGGGTGTTATCTACCACGTAGTCCAACATCTTGGGATCGCCGGGGCCTGGAGAGTATAGGATCCCGGAAGGCTTCATGGCCAGCAGCTCTTCAGCCGGTGTGACCGCCGGCACCACTGTCACCCGGCAGCCCCTGCGGCGCAACTGACGTAGAATGCTGTACTTGAGACCGCAGTCGGTAACCAATATCCGGTGCTCGGTATTCTCCAAGTCACCGTCCTCAGCGGGCCAGTCATATTCTTCCGGGGCCGTGACCGTGGCAACGTAGTCGCGGTCTCCGTAGGCCGGGGAGTCCTGAAGCCGCCTCAGCGCCGCATCCGGGTCGCTATTGGTGATGATACCCAGCATCACGCCTTGGGAGCGCAGCCGCCGCGTCAGTGCCCTGGTGTCTATCTCGGCGATGCCGGGGATCCCCTGACTTTCCAAGAACTCGTGCAGCGTGCGGTCGCTGCGCCCGTGGCTGGGCAAATCGCAGACCTCACGGACGATCAGGCCACTCACCTGGATTCGGGACGATTCAAAGTCCTCGGGATTGATGCCGTAGTTGCCGATCAGCGGGTAGGTGAAGGTCACCAACTGGCCGGCGTAGGACGGGTCGGTCAGTATTTCTTGATAACCCGTCATGCTCGTGTTGAATACTACTTCGCCAAGGCCGTCCGCCTCAGCGCCGAAGCCAACACCTTCGTGGATAGAACCGTCTTCCAATACCAGATAGGCTGGCTCGTGCAATCTAACGCACCTTCCCATTTTTATTATTTTTGATCAGAATCTCCACGGCCGCCATCTAAGGGTTGACATGGGGCTGGTCAAACTTCAGGTCCGGGCTCTGGTAGACCAGGTTCCCGGAGGCGAAAGTGCCAACCACCCGGCCCTTAAGGGTTATGCCCTCCAAAGGCGTGTTCCTGCCCTTGGACTCGAACTCGGAAGGGTCCACCGTCCACTCTTGTTCTGGGTTGAATAGCACCACATCGGCAGTGGTCCCGGGCTGGAGAGAGGCGAGGTCTGAGTAACTTTCGCCCAAGACAGCGGCCGGGCCGGTGGTCAGCCGGTTGACCATGGTTCCCATGCTCAGTTTATTGGCATGGACCATCTGCAAAAGGGAGCCCAACGCCGTTTCCAGCACGCTGATACCAAAGGCTGCCTCTTGGTAGGTAACCTGTTTACTGGTCAGGTCGTGAGGGGCATGGTCGGTTGCGATACAGTCGATAACACCCTCGGCCAGGGCCTCGATCAACACGTCAACATCCCGTTGGGAACGCAGAGGCGGGTATACCTTGGTGCTGGTGTCGTAGGCCAGCCTTCCGGCTTCAATGGACGGTTCGCCCTTGCGGCCCAGCACCCATTGGTCGGTGGTTGTCAGATGGTGCGGACAGACCTCGGCAGTCACCGAAAGGCCTCGTAGTTTGGCCTCACGGACCAGGGGCACACTTCCGGCCGTGCTTAGGTGGGCCACGTGGAGCCGGCCGCCGGTGGCTTCGGCCAGGGCGATGTCCCTGGCGATCATTGCCTCTTCCGCCGCTGCTGGTATGCCGTCCAGGCCAAGGTGGGTCGCCACCGGGCCTTCGGCCATCACTCCGTTGCATGATAGGGACATGTCCTGGCAATGGTTGCTGATGGCTAGTCCCAGGTCCAGGCTGTAGGTCAGGGCCAGGCGCATCAAGTTGGCGTCGTAGACCGGGTCGCCGTCGTCACTGAAGGCCACCACTCCGGCGCTGGCTAGCTCCTCCATCTCGGCCAGTTCATGGCCCTTGCGCCCTTTGGTGACGCAACCGATGGACAGGATCCGGACTACAGATTCTTGCCGGGCTTTCTGTTGGATGAATTCGACCATTGCTGCGTTGTCGATGGGCGGGTCGGTGTTCGGCATAGCGCAAAGGGTTGTGAAGCCGCCTTTGGCCGCAGCCTTGGATCCAGCGGCAATGGTCTCTTTGTACTCAAAGCCGGGCTCCCGGAGATGGCAGTGGAGGTCGATAAAGCCCGGAGCAGCCACCAACCCGGCGCCATCAATCACCTTGCAGCCGTCGGGAATATGGTCAGCCGTCAGTCTGCCGGCGGCCACAATCCCCCCGTTGCCCAGCAACAGGTCACCGACCCGGTCCAACTGACGGCTGGGGTCGATAATCCTGACACGGCGAATCACGATGCTTTCCGTTTCCACGCACCTCTCCCGGGTTATAGATATTGCGCTAGAGTTCTTGACCGGGACCGATGGTCAACTCGTAAAGCAGGGCCATGCGCACCGCGACCCCGTTGGTCACCTGTTCTTCGATCATCGATCTTCCGCCGTGGGCAACGCTGTTGCTGATCTCGATGCCTTCATTCATCGGTCCGGGGTGCATCACCATGGCCGACGGAGCGGCCAGGCCCAGGCGGGTGTCGGTGACCTGCCAGCGGCGTATATACTCCCGCATACTGGGTAAGAAACCCGCGTGCTGCCTCTCTTTTTGCAGGCGCAACGCCATGACCACATCCGCCCCCTCGATGGCCTTGTCCAGGTCGGTTTCCACCTCCACCAGAGAGGCGAAGGGCGACCGGACCATGCTCTTGCTCGAGCGCATCAGATCAGGCGGCATCAGGGTGGGCGGTCCGGACAGGACGACTTTAGCCCCCATCTTGGCGAACCCCCAGATGTCCGATCGGGCCACACGGCTATGGAGCACATCACCAACGATGACCACTTTCAGGCCTTCAAGACTTTCAAACTTGTCCTGCACGGTGTACAGGTCCAGCAACGCTTGGGTGGGGTGGGCGTGAAGGCCGTCCCCAGCGTTGATGATACTGACCTTATCCAAATGCTGCGCGAGTAGATGGGCCGCGCCTGAATGGGGGTGGCGTATCACTATTGTGTCCACACCCATGGCCTGGATGGTCAGCCCCGTGTTCAGCAGCGACTCCCCCTTCTCGGCGCTGCTGCCCGAAGCCGACATGTTGATCACGTCGGCGCTCAGCACCTTGCCGGCTTCTTCGAACGACATCCTGGTGCGGGTACTGGCCTCGTAGAAGAGGGTCACTATCACCTTGCCGCGCAACGCCGGGACTTTCTTGATATCCCGCCCCAGCACCTCTTTCATGCCGCGGGCGGAATTCAAGACCTCAAAGATCTCATCCCGGGAGAAATCGTCCAAGTCCAAGACGTGTAATCGCGGCGCGGACTCTTGGCCTAGGCCGCCGCTGGTCTCTGGAGTATCTATCGTTCTGGAGAGGCTCATAAATTCGACCTATTCTTCGTCTGAATCGACCGGGTCGTCTAGGATAAGAGCAACTTCGTCCGTGCCATCGGTCTCCATCAGGCGTACTTTAACCCGCTCTTCAAATGCCGTGGGCAGGTTCTGGCCAACGTAATCGGCCCGAATGGGCAACTCCCGGTGGCCCCGGTCCAGCAATATGGCCAACTGGATCTGCTCTGGGCGGCCAAAGTCCACTAGGGCGTCCATGGCGGCCCGAATCGTCCGCCCCGTGTATAGAACATCATCAACCAGCACCACGCGCTTGCCCTGGATACCCATGGGTATGTCCGTTAGCTGAATCCTGGGCTGGGACTGGCCGCGCGCCCGCAGGTCGTCCCGGTAGAGGCTGACATCAAGAGTAGCCACGGGTACGTCAATGCCTTCGAACTCGGCCAGATTGGCGGCGATGCGGCGGGCCAGATGCACTCCCCGGGTGTGGATACCAACGATCACCAGATCTTCGGCGCCCCGGTTGCGCTCCAGTATCTCGTGGGCCACCCTGGTCAGGGCCCGGCGCACGTCTACCTGGTTCATTATTTGTCGTTCTACCATTGAATTACCTGGTCGATTACCTGGGCAATCTCCGCTTTATTCTCCGGGCAATAAAAAAACCCTTACCACTGACTGGCAAGGGCACGAGCAACTCACACAACTAGTGCATGAATGCACTCTGCGGAGGTTCGGGGCGCTCTACTTTGCCAGCCTCTCTGGACCGTCTTAAAAGTGTGGCCGGGTCTCCATCAGACCGGCCGCACGACCCTGGGTCATATTCGATTGTTCATTTATCTTAACAGAGCCGAGGCCATCGCAGAAGAGGGTACCGGCCCGGTTCAAGAATCCGATGTTATCGGGACGCCGGTCTAGGCCGAAACGCGCTTCCGGCGATTTGTTACATAGTCAACCAACAGGTATTCGCCCAGGTTGGCGGCACTGCTGTAGAATGCCCGGCCGCTATTGATGCGGGTCATCCGTTCCACAAAGTTCACCAACTGGTAGTTGTTCTCCAGCATGAAGGTATTGATCAGGATGTCTTCTTGGGTGCACCGCCGCACTTCTTTCAAGGTCTCCAACTCCGTGCGGTGGCTGGGCGGATAGGCGAAGAACGACCGATCGCCTTCCAGGTGCGCGGTGGGCTCGCCGTCGGTCACCACCAAGATCTGGCGGGTGCCGCCCTTTTCCTTGGAGAGTAGTTTTCGGGAAAGCATCAACGCGTGATGCAGGTTGGTCCCCGACACCCAAGCGTTCCATGTGCACTTGGCCAGGTCTTCTTCTTTGATCTCACGGGCGTAGTCCGAGAACCCAACGATATGGAGGCTGTCCCTGGGATACTGGCTTCGCATCAATGCCATCAGCGCCAAGGTGACCTTCTTGGCCGCCTGCCAGTTGTTGAACAGGCCCATGGACCGGCTTTGGTCCAACAAGAGGACCGTGGCGGACCGGGTCATATGCTCATTGCGGAAGACCTCAAAGTCTTCCGGGCTGAGCTTGACCGGTACCTGAGGGCCGCCTCTGAGGACTGCGTTTTTAACGGTGGCCTGCAAATCGATTTGGAACGGGTCGCCAAATTCGTAGGGTTTGGTCTCGCCCAGCAGATCGCCATTGGCGCCGCGGGCATCCATCTGGTGGTTGCCCATGCGATCTTTCTTCAGGTGGGTGAAGACTTCTTTCAGCGCCTTCTGGCCGATGCGCCGGATGCCCCGGGCGGTGAGGTCCATCTTGTCGTCGCCGGTGACATATCCCGATTCTTGGAGTAGCTTCCGCAGGCGGTCCAGCTCATCGTAGATACGTCGGGCCTCCTCTCCCAGAAGCTCAGCCAGCTTGTCGGGGTCAATGTCATCCATGTTTCCGGTGCGCATGGCGTCCTGGAGAGACTGTTCCAGTTGGTCCAGTTCTTGAAGACCGCGCATCATCTCCATGGCCTGCTCCATGGTCAGGCTGTCGTCCCCCAAGAAGGGATACTGACGGCGCAGATCGTCCATGGGCATCAATTGTTCCATGAGCGAGGCGAACTGGGCCATCTCCCGTTGGGTCTCGGGATCCAGCGCCTGGGCCAGGGCGTCTTCCATCTCTTTGCGGGCTTCGGGAGACATGCTGTCCAGCATCGACTGCATCTGGGCTAGTTGCTGCTGCATCTGTTCCATGAGCTCGTCGAAACTCTGGGGCGGGTTGTCTCCAAACATCTGGCCGAACTGCTGCATGAAGCCGTCGAAGTCGGGCTCCTGGCCGGCCAGTTTGTCCTTGATCATCTGGTTAAGGGCCCGCATCATTTCGCGGGTGGCAGCCATGTCCTCTTCAGACATGCCCTTGACCTGGTCCATCATCTGCTGGCCCATGTTCTGGGCCATCTGGCTCTTCAACGCGTCCAGCAAGTCCTGGAACTTCTGGTGGGCCTCAGGGTCTATGAAGTCATATTCCAACAACTCCTTTATCTGACCGGCAGGGCTTTCCGGAAGAGCGTCCAGCTTTTCCCGGTTGTTGTCAGCCCGTTTCTTCAGCAGGTCTAGCAGGCTTTCTTGCTGTTCCTTATCCTCGCCCGCGTTGCTTTCGACCTGTTTCGAGGCCTCATCCAAGCGGCGTTTGATGCCTTCGCGCTCGGTGTTTACGATGTCTTCTAGGCGTTCTTTGAGGTCGTCTACCACCGAGTCCATGTTGTGCTGCTGCATCTGCTGGCGGCGCTGGTTCTTCAATTGCTCCATCAGCTCCCGCAGGCCGGGCATCTGCTGCCCGTCGCGGTCTTGAAGGCCCTGGCGCATCATGTCCCGTAGGGCCTGCATGACATCGCCGTGGTTCAAGATGTCGTCGGAAAGAAGGTCCATCAATTGGTCGGCATCAAATTCGAAGATCCGCTGCGTGCCGTCCCATTGGGAGTACTTGTATGTGCGGTAAAGCATCGCGCCTTCCTTGCCGTAGGACACAATGGTGGAGCCATTCAAGTCGAATCCGACCGGCCGGCCGAATCGTACCTGGTAGTAGGCTCATGATACCTGGGGGTTTCGAGCAATAGCAAGGTTGAAAGACCAGGATTAAGCCGACGCTCCGCGCTTCGCCTTCCCTGCTTAACCGGGCATTTCGCATGCTATAATCGCGCATCCCGCCCTGGAACCTGACCATGTAAGGAAGAATCTATGCTCAGTCCATACACGGTGCTGGACCTAACAGGCGGCCACGGCGACCTAGCTAGCATGCTGTTAGGCGACATGGGGGCCACGGTCATAAAAGTGGAACCGCCCGTTGGCGCAGCCGGCCGCAACGAACCGCCCTTCATCGAAGATGCACCGGAGTCCGAAAGCAGCCTGCCCTTCTTCGCCTTCAACCGTAATAAACAAGGCATCACCCTGGACTTAGAATTGGAAGCGGGCCGAAACGTGCTGAGGGGCCTGGTTGAAAAGGCGGACTTTCTGTTTGAATCGGGACAGCCCGCCACCCTGGATAGCCTGGGGCTGGGCTTCGATGAACTAAAGGAAATAAATCCCAGATTGGTCCACGTTGCGATCTCGGCCTACGGTTGGGATGGGCCCCACGCCGATTACCTGGCCAACGACCTAACCATTGCCGCTATGGGCGGCCCCATGAGCCTGCAAGGGGTGCCAGACCGGGCACCGGTCCGGTTATCTGTACCCCAAGTCTGGCTGCACGCCGGGGCGGAGGCTGCTACGGCAGCCATGACGGCCCATGCGCTGATGGTGCGGACGGGGGAGGCCCAGTTCGTCGATGTCTCTGCTCAGGCATGCATGATAGCAACCATGCTGCAAGGTATCTCCGCCAACGCTATCCAGGGGCGCGACTACAACCGCGGCGGGTCTCTGCTCCAATTGGGGCAGGCCACATTCCCCGTGGTATTTGACTGCGCCGACGGTTATGTAGTTCTTATTCCCAGCGGTCCCACACTGGCCGTGATGGTGCCTTGGTTCGTGGAGGACGGCCTGGTGCCGGAAAGTTGGATCGACGGGGAAGAATGGCCCAGCTATCACATGCGCTTGCTGCAAGGGCAGCCAATCAATTACAGCTTGGAAGAGGTGCTGGGCACCATCACCAACTACGTCGCCAAATACACCAAGAACGAACTGTTGGAACGGGGTCTACGCGATGGAGTTACCTTGGCCCCGGTGAACGATGTAGGCGATCTGGCTAAATTCCAACACCTGGAAGAACGTGGCTATTGGCTGCCGGCGCCCCTCCCCAACAGTAAGGAGACTCGGATGCCTGGATTGGTAGCCCGGATGTCTAAAACCCCGATGTCCGTAAGAAGGTGGGCCCCGGCCCTTGGCGAACACAACCAGCAGGCCCTGCAGTCCATGCTGGGGCTGGACGACGCTGAGATCACCCAAGCCACCGGCGGAAGTCTTGGCCGGAGGAGCGAATGATGGCAGATCAATTGCCTTTCGAGGGACTGAAGGTTGTCGATATCTCGTGGGTGGTCGTCGGGCCCACTACAGTCAAGTACTTGGCGGACCACGGCGCGACGGTAGTCCGGGTAGAAGCGGCCGCGCCGTTGGATATCCTGCGCACCGTCGGACCATTCAAAGATGGCACCCCGGGACCAGACCGCACCCAATTCTTTGGGGAATTCAATACCTCCAAACTGGGCTTGTCGGTGGACATGAAAGTCCCGGCGGGATTGGAAATAGCCAAGAGGCTCATTGCCTGGGCCGACGTCTACGTTGAGAGTTTCACTCCGGGAACGGTGGATGGTCTGGGCATCGGCTACGAGACCGCCCGGCAACTGAACCCCTCGATCATCATGGCCAGCACCTGCCTAATGGGCCAGACCGGCCCCGCCGCGCCCTTCTCCGGATACGGCTTCCATGCGGGTTCCCTCGCCGGCTTTTATGAGATCACAGGTTGGCCCGGCCAGGCGCCGGACGGACCGTGGACGGCCTACACGGACGCCGTATCCCCCCGGATCCTGTCGGCAACCATCATGGCCGCTCTGGACCACCGCCGCCGCACCGGCCAGGGCCAGTACATCGACGCCTCCCAGTTGGAGATGTCCCTCAATTATCTGTCGCCGCAGATCATGGACTATGAGACCAACGGGAAGACCGTCACCCGCAACGGGAACCGGTCTCAATATTTCGCGCCCCAAGGCGCGTACCTCTGCGCCGGAGACGACCAGTGGTGCACCATCTCCGTGGAGACTGAGGACCAGTGGGAAGCCCTGAAGGTGGCGATGGGAAACCCGGCCTGGGCCAACGACGAGCGGTTCGGCTCTATGGAATCTCGGCTTGAGAACCATGACGAGATAGACGAGCACATCGGCGGATGGACCAAAGACCAAATCGCCCAAGAGTTGATGCAATCTCTGATCTCCCAGGGTGTGCCGGCCGGAGTGGTGAACCGGAGCAGCGACCTGGAGAAGGACCCCCAGTTGGCCCACCGGAATTATTTCCGGCCATTGGAACATCAGGAGATGGGCACGGTGCCCTACGCGGGGCACCAGTTCCGGATCAAAGGATACGACAGTGGGCCCCGATTCGCGGCCCCGGTCTTGGGCCAGCACAATGAATATGTGCTCCGCGAGATCCTGGGGATGACCGACGATGAAGTGACCGAGGCGATCATCGCCGAAGCCTTACAGTAAGCTTCTGGCCTAGACCACCGTTGCACCCAGGATGTCTTTCAAGTGAGACAGGGCCCACTCATGGGCCTCCTGCTTGAAGCTGGCCACACAGTCGGCAGGCACCTCCACTGCGTAGTCGCGGTTGCGGGCATCGGACGCCGTGTGCAGCACACAGATGTCGGTGCAAACACCGCAAATGATCACATTGTCGGGCCTACCGGCCGCCAGTATGGCTTCCAAACGTGTATTGAAGAAACCGCTGTACCGGTTCTTTGGTATCACGTTGTCCTCAGTCACGAACTCCGCCAGTTCGGGAATGACGTTGGGCTCCTCAGTACCCTTGACGCAGTGGACCGGGAACACGTTGAATTCCAGGTCGTCGGGGTCGTGGTGGTCCGAGATGAAGAGAATCTCCGACCCTGCCGCCTGTTCCCGGACCAGCAGATCGTGGACCCTGGGAATGATCTCCCGAGACTCGTCGCCACAGTAGAGATTATGGCCCGGTTCCAAAAATCCCTTAACCATGTCAATCACCAGCACTACGTTCACCATGGTTCTGTCCTGCCTTAAGGTCCGGACGTCGTTTTTTCATCCGGCCGCACCTGTAACGGCGGCGGTGGCGGCGCCTCATTGGTCTGGATGGCTGGATTCTTCGCCGGCGTGCGCCGGGGGTCGAATGGGAAGCCGTCTACGATAAGGTCTTCTATGACTGCTGACCCTCTAGAATCCACCGACACCAGCACTTTAACGTCTCTGGACCCCTCTATGATATGCCCCGTGCCTTCAGGTATGAAGAAGGTGTCGATGCCAAACTCGAGACGCCCTCTCTGGTTCATCGTGCCCTTGATAAAGACGGAGTCTGAGCCTGGCTTGGCAAGGGTGTAATGCCGGGCCTGCCACACACCGTCCGGCGCTTCCAGCAGCATGACGTAGAATCTCGTGCCCTGAGCTGCTCCACGGTCTTGCTCCGGAAGGAGCGCGATCTCGTAATCCAATACGACGAATTCGCCTTGAAGCAGAGACAGTGGGTCGATGGGCACTGTCTGCAGCAAAACGCTGGTCCCTGTGCGCAGGGTATTCTCCTTCACGGCGATGAAGGCCAGCAGCAGGATGATTTGCCCGGCAACGGTGGCCCAGAATGCGGTCTTTAGCGAGCGGCTCATCTAGGCGCCCCCTGCGCTCGAATCCGCTCCAGCATCATCTGCCGCCCCCGTTCCACCATGTACCCGCCTAGGAGGAGGATCACACCGGCCGCTACGAAGATGAACGACCGGTCCAGGAGGCCCCAACCGTATTCAAAGTAACGGGCAATGACATTGATACCGATAAACCCCAGGCCGATGTTCACCCATTGCTCCAGGCCGCGCATGTATCCCGAAACCAACACTCCCAACAATACGAGGGCCAACAAAGCGTTGAAGACGACCGCGTAGAAGACCTCGCCTCCATTGTTCACCCCGATCACCACGTAGGCCGCGGCCAGCAGGACGGCGATGACCACGCCTTCGATCCCGTTCAGGGTGAATTGAGCTTCATTGCGCCTATGCAGCCAGGTAGTGGCGACTACCAACGCTAGCGTCAGAACGCCGACGGCACCGATCAATACCCGAAACGCAACATCAGCGTCACCCTGGATGTACAATCCCTGGTCGAAGGACTCGTAAACCCCCCTGAAACTCAGCAGGAAGACCGCTCCAAGGGCGGTCATCAGACCCATCAGCTCAAAGACCTCGGAATAGTCACGCAGGGCTGTGATCTCCTCTTTGATTCGTCCCAGGGACAGGATAAATAGTCCCAATACCAAGAACAGAGATGCGCTAAGAACTGCCTCGCCCCGGGAGATGCCTTCGATCCAATCTGGCACCTGGAAACCCACCGCCAGAAAGAAGAGCAGAACACCTAAGAATTGGATGGGCTGGGACTTAACAATATAAACCAGCGGCAGGACGCCCAGGAACCAGAACAGCATCAACCTGGGGTCGTTTACGTCGATGTTGTAGACCTGGCCCACCAAGTGCACACCCGCCCCGTAGACGATGCAGGCCAAAAACACCATGGCCGAACCCACCCGGCGGTAGTCGCGGTGATACCGCAGGTAATAACCCAGGCCGTGGGCAACAACGATGGCGGTAAGAATGATAACGAGTTTCGGCCAGCGGTCGATGCCGTCCCAATTGGCCGCGAAAAATAGGATTATGCCCAATCCGACCAGGACCGACCCGATCACAGATAGGCCAGTAACCAGCCTGCCCTGGGCTTGTCGGGACTGCGGAGCCGATTCGGACGAGGGGTAACTGCCGAGGATGGCCTGGCCTTGCTCGGGCGTGATGAGTCCACCGGCCTCCCAGCGGGATAATTCGCTGGGCAGCCGTTCCAAAAATCGTTGGCCGTCTGGGTCGGTGTTGGAACTGTTCTGTGCCATATATCTATATTAAAGACGCAGCAGGCCGAGTAAAAGTTCCAACCGCACCGAACTAGCTAGAAGTTGCGATGCTCTGAAGCGAATCGGTCACGCCTACACAGGGTGGGCGAATTGGGCGTCCTCAGCCAGCATGCTGGACAGGCCCATGGCCTCGAAACAGGCCTCAAGGCTGACCATGTTGTCTATCAGGTGAGAGGTGGTGCCAGTCTCTTTCAACTGCGCCATGACCTGCCCAACCACGTGGGCCACCGACAACAGGGCACTAGCCGGATAGATAACGATCTTGAAGCCAAAATTCTCCAGTTCGGATGCCGAGAGCAGGGGAGACTTCCCAGACTCTACGAAATTGAATAACAGTGGAATATCAAGGTTCTTGGCGGCTCGTTCAACCTCTTCCGGTGTGCGCAGGGCTTCGACGAACAACACGTCGGCCCCGGCTTTCACGTACTCGTCGCAGCGGTGCATGGCGTCGTCCCAACCGGTAACGGCGATGGAATCGGTGCGCACGATGATGGTGAAGTCATCGTCGGTGCGGGCGTCGACCGCGGCCCTGATCTTTTGGACCATATCCTCTGTGGAGATGACCTTCTTGTCGTCCAGGTGGCCGCAGCGCTTGGGCGATTCTTGGTCCTCTATGTGGATGGCCGCCACACCGGCCCGCTCGTACTGCCGAACGGTCCGGCGCACGTTCAACACTCCGCCGTAGCCCGTATCCGCATCCGCTATCAATGGCACGGCTAAGGTCTCGGTGATGGATGCAGCGTTCTGGACCATCTCGGTCATCGAGGCCAGGGCCAGGTCCGGGTAGCCTAGCTGTGCCACCGACGTTCCCGCCCCGGTCATGTAGACCGACGGAAAACCGGCCTTCTGGATGATGTTTGCCGTGAGACAATCGTAAGCCCCCGGCGACTGAATGATTCCCGGCTCCTTAAGCAGTTGGCGAAACCTGGTGGTCATGCGCATGCGGTTACTCCGGACTGGGTGCTGAATCTGGACGTAAAAGACGTGCCGGTATTATACAGTGGCGGGCGGATTCAAAGGGGCGAGGAACCGGGAATCAGGCGATCATGCCGCCGTCGATGGTCAGAACTTGGCCGGTGATGTAGCTGGCGCCGTCGCTGCAAAGGAAGATTACGGCCTCGGCCACGTCCTCAGGGGTCCCGAACCGTCCCATGGGGATATTGCTCAGTATCTTCGCCTGAGTATCTTCGGATAGCTCATCAACCATGGCGGTGGTGATGTACCCGGGGGCCAGAGCGTTTACTGTGACGTTACGGGATGCCACCTCTCGGGCCACCGCCTTTGTGAGGCCGACCAGCCCGGCCTTGGCGGCGGCGTAGTTGGCCTGGCCCGGGTTTCCGGAAAGCCCCACCACCGAAGACATGTTGACCACCCGTCCGGATCGTTGCCGAATCATGTGGGTCATGGCGTACTTGGTGCAGAGGAAGGCGCCGCGTAGGTTCACATTTATGACGGAGTCGAAGTCTTCGGGTTTCATCCTGATCAACAGTTGGTCTTTGTTGATGCCGGCGTTGTTGACCAGTAGGTCGATACTGCCGAAATGTTCTACAACCTGCTTGATGACAGCTTGGGCTTTCTCTTCTTGGGAAACGTCGCCGCCAACCAAGAATGCTTCTCCGCCAGCTTGGTTGATGTTATCGACGACTACTGTGGCGGCGTCGGGGCTGGCATGATAATTAACGCCCACCCTGGCACCGGCCTCGGCTAGGCGGCAGGCGACGACAGCGCCGATACCGCGGGAGGCCCCGGTGACCAATGCTACTTTGCCTCCCAGGTCGATACCGTGCATCGGTTGACTTTACCTGCCCGCGCTGGTGCCGGTGGCTTTGGCTGCAGCGTTCTTGTTCATCGTGGCCAGGTCTTCTCTCATGATGTCGACCATGCCCAGGTTCACGTAGCGGACGGCGGTGCTGATCGCCGCCAATATCTCGTCGGCACGGCTTGAACCGTGGCCCACAATCACCGGGCCCTTTATTCCGAATAATGGACCGCCGTTGGTGCGGGTGCGGGTGGTCAATTGGACCATATCCGCGGCGAATTTGGCGAGCGTTGTCTCGTCGAGGGACGAGGACAGCCGCTTATCGGCGTATGCGGCGAAAGCCCGGCCGAGCCCCTCGGTAAATTTGATTAGGATGTTGCCAACAAAGCCATCGGCGATGATAACTTCAGCCTTCTCAGTGAAGAAGTCCATACCCTCCACGTTGCCAACGAAGTTCATACCGCTGTCTTGGAATATTTGGTAGGCCTCTTGGACCTGCTTGTTGCCCTTATTTGATTCCGACCCAACACTGAGGAGGGCCACTCTGGGGTTCTCGATGCCCATATAAGTGCGCGCCCAGGTGACGCCAAGGGACGCGAAGTTGAGCAGCAGACCGGGACGGCAGTCGATATTTGCCCCGATGTCCACCAGAACGGTGTTCGGCGCCAGACCGAGGAATGGTCCGCCTATGCATGGCCGGTCCAAACCTTCCATCAGACCCAGGGTCAGGACGGCGCTGGCCATGGACCCGCCGGTAGACCCCATGGAAACCATGACGTCGGCATCGCCACTCTTGACCAGCTTGGTGGCAACCAACACGGACGACCTCGGTTTGGTCCGCATAGCCTGGAGAGGGTGTTCATCGTCCCCGATCTTATCTTCGGAGGCCACGGTACTCACGGATAGACCCAATGTATCGTGCTCGGCTAGCTCTTCTTCCACAGGACCGGGGTCGCCGACCAGTATTATCTCGGCGTTAGTAGCCCTGGCGGCCTCGACGGCCCCCTTGACCGTCTCCACAGGTCCGTGGTCTCCACCCATGGCGTCCATCGCCACTCGAACAGGCACCGATCCGTTGTCCGTCGCTTTTTGCATAGTGTCCTTCCTCGTCTGACTGACGGCGCACCCTTTGGTTTACCGCCGGGCCATTCGCTAAAGGTTCCTACCTCTTAATTTATATTCAATCCGGCAGTGCCGGAGATAAGTTCCTGCCCGCTGGCGCTGTTCCTAACCCCCACCGAATAGGTGCGGGATGCGCTGTTTTCCTTGGCTAGGTTGCCCCATGCCTCGACCCGGTCGCCAAGGTAGGCTGCCCCTTTGAACCTGACCCTGAGGCCGCCGGATTCCAGCCAGTCCCGCCCGTGGGCAGCGGCCATCATCTCGGAAACGAAGGCCAGGGTTAGCATGCCGTGGGCGATAATACCACCGAACTGGGTCTTGGCAGCAAATTCCGCATCAAGGTGCAAAGGGTTATCGTCGCCCGACGCCTTGGCGTAGGCGTTCAATCGTTCTTGGTTGATCTCTTTTGAGATAACGCCCAGTCCGCTTTCTACCGGCCCGGCTTTCTGGGCTTCGAAGTCCTTTGGTTCCAGCACAGTAGCGGTCTCGGGTGGCACAAGCACAGTGCTTTTTGACGTGAGCGCCAGCGCTCCGGCGGACTCCACGCTACAGATCACTGTGATGAACTCCAGACCAGCACGGCGGCGCGGTTTCTCGACAAGAGCGGTGATATTCACCTCGCTGCCGATGGCCACCGGGGTCTGGGTATCAACTTCCTGCAGGCTGTGGATGGCGCCGGGAGGGAGGGCCAGCTCTCGAAGCAACGCTCCCAAAGCCGAGGCCGCGGAGTACAGGGAAGGGGCGATGCCGGTGTCTTTATAGATCGTAAGGGAATCGCCGACCGAGTACAGGTACTCGCCAACCGAGTCCTGGGTCGCAACAAAAGAGCCCAAGTCCAATTCGCGCTTGGTCCCAACCAACAATACCAGTCACCCTCCCTGCGCCGGGCTGCCGCTTTTGGTTATCCTGATGACTGCCCCAGTCATTCCGGCAGGCCCGATTATACCCACGGCCAGGCTCCCCGGCAACATTATGTACATCTGGCTTAGCCAGGTTTGATGCGGACTCTAGATGTGCAATTCGTAGCCTAAACTGGCGCCCCAAAGTTTTCCACTGCCAAACCGGCGATGTGGTCCCCAATTGCCAGCGACGATGTTGCTCCCGGGGATGGGGCGTTCAAAACATGGATCGCGTCACGCCCTTGGATGATGCTGAAATCGTCCAACAGGGAGCCGTCACGCGCCACGGCCTGGGCCCGCACGCCGGAGCCGCCACTAGCTAGGTCAGAGTTCCGGATCTCCGGGATCAGCCGCTGCAGGTCGTGGAGGAACACCCGCTTATTGAAGGACCGGTAGGCCTCACCCATGCCAATCTTCCAATACTTCGCGGCCATCTTCCAGAATCCGGGGTAGGCCAGGTTGGCCATACTCTCACCAAGGCTGAAGTCGCGTTTACGGTAGCCTTCCCGCCGCAAAGCCATCACAGCGTTGGGGCCGGCTTCCACGTGGCCCTTGATGTTGCGGGTGAAGTGAACGCCAAGGAATGGAAACTGGGGGTCGGGCACCGGGTAGATCAGCCCGGACACCAGATGATGGCTCTCCGGGCTCAGTGTGTAGTACTCGCCCCGGAACGGGATGATCTTGACGCCCAGTTTCTCGCCGGTCATAGTGGCCACCTTGTCGGCATACAACCCGGCGCAGTTGATCAGATGTTTGGCCTGAAGCGTCCCTTTGGTTGTCTCCAATGCCACCGAACCAGTCATGTTGGTGATCTTCTTCACCGCGGCACCGGTGAAGATGTCCCCGCCGGCCTGCTGGAACTTGTTGGCGAAGGCGACGGCTACTTTTGTAAAGTCGACTATCCCCGTGTGGGGCGCCCACAATGCGCGCATTCCGACGGTGTGCGGCTCGATCTCTTTCAGTCTTTCTGGGCCTACGATCTCCAGGTCCGGCACTCCGTTGGCCGTTCCCCGCTCAAAGAGGTCTTGGAGGCGGCCAAGTTCAGACTCGTTCAGGGCGACTATGACCTTTCCGCACTGCTGATATTCGATCTCATTCTCATCGCAGAACTTGACCATGTTGTTCAGGCCGGCGACGCAGAATTGGGCCTTGTAGGACCCGGGCCGGTAGTAGATCCCAGAGTGCATCACGCCGCTGTTATGGCCGGTCTGGTGCGTGGCAAGTTGCGCCTCTTTCTCGATCACAACCACCCGCCAGTTTGGGACGCGTTCCAGCAGCTGCATGGCCGTGGACAGCCCCAAGATGCCGCCTCCGATGATCACTATATCGTACTGGTTCGATTCCATCTGTCGCCTCGTAAACTCTGCTTGGACCGTTGCCGATTCCCATGTTGGCGGGGTGTGGAGTAGGGTAGTCCGATGCGATGGGACGGTCAAGGCCGGCGAGGCTGGGCAATTCCTTGACCCTTGGCCCGGCATGAAGTACTTTTGAACTTGGCCCGGCCCAGGGAGATGTTTCTCCTCCTGGACAAAGGCAATACCTCACCAGATCTGGAGCACCGCATGCACTTTGGCGCATTCATGGAGTTTGGCAGCCGGGCCGGGGTTAGCGAGGCCCAAGCATTCAAAGAAGGGTTCCGGATGGTCGATGCGGCCGAGGAGATGGGTCTGGACGGCGTTTGGCTGGCCGAACTGCATTTCAACCCAACCCGCTCGGTGCTGTCGTCTCCCATCGTGGTGGCGACCTCGATAGCCACCAGGACCAAGCGGCTCCGGGTCGGTATGGCCGTCTACGTACTACCGCTGAGCAACCCCCTGCGCATCGCCGAAGAAGTGGCGACCGTCGACCACATCAGCGAAGGCCGGTTCGAATTTGGCATCGGCCGCAGTGGATTCGCCCGTTCCTACGATGTCTTCGGAATCGCCTACGATGAAAGCCAAGAACGGTTCGCAGAGTCCCTGCAAATCATCCTCCAGGCTTGGGAAGGCAAGGAATTCTCCTATCAGGGCAAATACTACAGCGTTGAGAACGCCACCATCACACCGACGCCTTACCAGCAGCCCCACCCGCCGCTGCGCATCGCCGCCAACTCTGCCGATACTTTCGTCAGGCTGGGCCAGGCCGGCCACCCCATATTCGTGGGTCTGCGGGGCATGAATATACCCGAGCTCCAAATGAATGTAAAAGAGTACCGCCGGGCCTGGAATGAAGCCGGACACCCCGGCGATGGCGACGTTTCCCTTCGTATCCCGGTCTACGCCGGTGAAACCAAGCAAGAGGCGTTGGACGAGCCGTTCGAGAGCATCGGCGGCTACTTTCTGCGCATGGGCAACCTCTACCGCGATCAGGCCGGGAAAGCGGGCCTGGAGTCCACCGAACTGGCCGGCGGCCGCGCCGACCAACTGGCCGCCTTGAGTTATGACGAGATGCTGAAAACCAAGATCGCTTTCGGCACCGCTGAAGGTCTGATCGACCGTTTCACCCAACTGAAAGAAGAACTCGGGCTGGATGGGGTTGTCGCCGAACTCAACCCCGGTGGACTGATCCCAGAAGAGAGAGTCCTGCGCAGCCTGCGCATCGTCATCGAGAAGGTCATGCCGGCCTTCAAGTGATACCCCGATCCGAACCGAAATGGAGTTGACCGAGTTGAAACTAGCAGTATTAGATGATTACCAAGGCACAGCCAAAGACCAGGGCGATTGGGGCCAGTTGGCTCCCGGAACGGATGTTGAATTCTTCCAGGACCATGTCGCCGACGAAGCAGCGCTGGTTAACCGGCTCAAAGATTTCGACATGGTCATGGGTATGCGGGAACGAACCCCCTTCACCCGGTCGATACTCACCCAGTTGCCCAAACTGAAACTGCTGATGACCACCGGTCTGCGCAACGCCTCGTTCGACATCGAAGCCGCGACCGAGCTGGGTATCCCCGTCTGCGGAGCGACCGGCTCCGGAGAGGGACCCACCGAACTCACCTGGGGACTGATCATCTCCATGCTCCGCCACATTCATGAAGAGGACCAACGGTCCAGAGATGGGTCATGGGGCACCACGGTCGGCGTGGGACTCAAGGGCAAGACTCTGGGTCTGATCGGGCTGGGCCACATCGGGTCGTTGATGGCCCGGGTCGGGTCGGCCTTCGACATGAACATCATCGCCTGGAGCCAGAACATGACCGCCGAGCAGGCCGAGGGGTGCGACGCTACTCTGGTGGACAAAGAGACCCTGTTCAAAGAGGCGGACATCGTATCCGTCCACCTGGTGCTCAGTGACCGCAGCCGGGGGCTAGTGGGAGCGGCGGAACTGGCGTTGATGAAACCCACCGCCTACCTGGTGAACATCTCCCGCGGGCCGATAGTCGATGAGAAGGCCCTGATCGACGTGTTGGAGCGGAAGGCCATCGCCGGGGCGGCCTTAGACACTTTCGACATCGAGCCGTTGCCCTTGGGCCATCCCCTGTTCAAGACACCTAACACCCTGATCTGCCCCCACCTGGGCTACGTTACAGAAGAAAGCTACCGGGCCTTCTATTCAGGAATAATAGAGAACGTCCGTGCCTTCACCAGCGGCGAGCCCGTCCGGGTGATCAACTCCGACGTGCTAACCTCAAATCAGTTCAGGGGATACGAGTAGAAGAGAAACTGAAGAGAGACATTCCACCTTCACCCTGAAGGGAGAGGGAATCTGTCCTCGACTTCGTCGGAGATGACGGGTGGCTCCCAACCAACCAAAGTAATTCGAACCACGGAGACCCCAGCATGAAAGCAGTCAGGTTAAACGAGTTCGGCGACGTTGACGTACTGAAGATAGAGGAAGTGCCTGAGCCCAATCTCCGGCCCCATCACGTCATGATCAAGGTGGACTCCGCGGGGGTGAATTACGCAGACATCCTGCGCCGGGGCGGGAACTACCCTGGCCCTGGCCTGCCCTCATCCATGGGGCTGGAATCGGCTGGCACCGTCACCGAAGTCGGCTCAGACGTCACCGGCATAACCGTCGGCCAGCAAGTGATGGCGATGGGTCCGGGTAGCCAGGCTGAATACGTCGCCGTCAACGGCAACCTGGTGTTCCCCTATCCCAACTCCCTTAATGCGGTGGAAGCCGGCGGTATGCCCATCGTGTTCCTCACCGCCTACCACATCCTGAAGTCCAGGGGTCACATACAGTCCGGTGATACAGTGTTGGTCCAGGCCGGAGCCTCAGGTGTAGGGACAGTATTGATCCAGTTGGCCAAGGCCTGGGGCGCCAAGGTCATCGCCACCGCCTCAACACATGACAAGCTGGACCTCTGTAAGTCACTGGGAGCCGACGTTGTGATCAACTACACCGAGGCCGACTTTGAGGAAGTAGTCAAAGATGAATCGGGCGGCGACGGAGTCAAGTTGGTGGCCGAGTGTGTTGGCGGTGAGGTTCTAGAGAAGAGCGTGCGCTGCGTTTCGGCCTACGGAACTTTGGTCAGTTACGGCAATGCTTCCCAGACCCCGGCAAGCCTGCCGGCTTCCGACATCACCTCGGTCAACCGGACGGTAATCGGGTTTAGCATGGGCCGCTCTCCGGTAGGGTCACTGGACCACAAGGCCGCCATGGCCGAGATGTTCCCCATGATTGCTGCCGGTCAAGCCAAGTTGGTCGTTGACCAGATACTCCCGATGGCCGAGGTAGGCAAGGCCCACCAGCACCTAGCCAACCGAGGAGCCATGGGCAAGGTGATTCTCACGCCGTAGGGTTGGCCGGGTTGGGTTGAGGGACGATCAAGTTGCTCTGATCAACAGTGAAATACCCGAGCAATGAGATTCCTCGGCTGACGCCTCGGAATGACAGAAAAGTGGAAACCCAATTACCGCTCTTGACTACGCATCCGCCACCCGCTGAACCAGACCTTAATACCCATTCTCCCAGATCGCCTCAAGCACTGCGCCGGGCGACATCGGTGTCTCGGACATGCGGATGCCCAAGGCCTGGTTTATAGCGTTGGCGATGGCCGGGACCGGTGGGATTATGGACACCTCTCCCACGCCCCTGACCCCGGTTGGGTGGTCGGGGTTGGGGACCTCCACGATCTGGGTGTCGATCATGGGCAGGTCCTTGGCGATGGGCATGCGGTAGTCCAGCAGACTGGAGTTCAGCATTCCGCCCTTCTCGTCGGTGAAGTATTCTTCATTCAACGCCCAGCCGATGCCTTGGACGGCCCCGCCCTGGATCTGGCCTTCTACGTACTGCGGATGAACGGCCGTTCCGGGGTCCTGAAGGGCCGTGTACCGGATGATGTCGGTCTTGCCCGTTTCCGGGTCTACTTCCACGTCCACGATATGCACGGCGAAACCTGGACTCTCCCCTCCCCAGGCGCCACCGGCCCGCCCCAACAACGGCCCTCCGGTGGTGTTCTGCCGGGCGGCCAGTTCCTTCAACGTGAGCCGCAACTCTGGGTCGGATCGGTGGGAAAATACGCCGTCGGCGATGTCCACTTCTTCCACCGGCACGTCCCAGATGAGCGCCGCCCTGGCCGCCAACTGCCGCTGTAGGTCCCGGGCGGCTTCGAAGGACGCCCAGCCGGTCTTGTAGACGGCGCTGCTGCCGGCGCTGATGGCCGTGTAGCCGATCGAGTCGGTGTCGCCCACCGAAGGGTGTACTTCCTCGGCAGTGATACCCAACACCTCGGCCACGTGCATGGCCGCGGCGGTGCGGCTGCCCGCCAGGTCGGCGGACCCTTCGACCAGGCCGACACTCCCGTCTTGTTGCAGACTGACGACGGCGCAGGCCGGGCCGGTGATGTTGTTGCACACGGCGGTGGCCACCCCGCGGCCTCTATTCGGCCCGCCGAGGGGCGCGTTGTAGTGGGGATGGGCCTTGGCCGCCTCCAACGTCTCAACATAGCCAACTTTCTTGTAGGGGATGCCGGTCACACGGCGAGTGCCCTCTTTGGCGGCGTTCAACAGCCTGAAATCGATGGGGTCCATGGACAGTTTGGCGGCCAGTTCGTCGATCAGTGTCTCCCCGGCGAACCCGGCGGG
>Ga0208113_1000285_pt1 | contig 25929 bp, 10 predicted proteins | sample Knorr_S7_td_NADW_FD_185598 | JGI IMG/M metagenome (GOLD analysis project Ga0208113, IMG submission 185598) | Marine microbial communities from Southern Atlantic Ocean transect - Knorr_S7_td_NADW_ad_2505m_LV_A (SPAdes) (version 2) | ecosystem: Environmental > Aquatic > Marine > Oceanic | place...
TCGTCGATGCACTCGAGGTGTCGATACGGCTTGACATGCCCGAATACCCCGAACTCTTCACCGAATCCGATCAATTGACCGTCCCTGCAGGCGAGATAGTCACCTACATGCTGTTCCTCGACTTGGAAGAAGTGAGCATTGGGAAGCAGAAGTTCAACTTCACCATCATCGTCTCGGAACTGGATGATCTCGATTCGTCTTCAGACACCAATCAGGAGGTGACCATCCATGTCTCCACCGCCCCGGCTGAATCAGTCAACTCGTGGGTTCCGATGATCATCATCGCCATGTTCCTCATCGGATTCCTCCTCTTCAGGAGAGTCAGGGCCGGTATGACTGGCGCCGCGCCTTTCTGACCGCCAAGTCGGTCTCACTCTGGGCAATCCAACCACTCACAGGTGCGAAGAGTGGATGAAGCGTACTCGCCCCGGAGAGTACGGAGCGGAGCGGATGGTACTCGGTCTGGAAGATGTCGAGTTCCTGCCCGAGCCAGATGAACCGAGAATGCTGTCGGCGATCGACCCGGAGGCGCCTGGGTACCCGGCAGAGGATTACGGACTACCCTCTGATCTGGATCCTGGTGGCTGGAAGAAGGCGGACGCTGCCAGACCAGCGCGCCCCCCGCTCATCCTTCCATGGGGGTTGTGGATCATCATCATCCTGCTGGCCGTCCTGCTGGTCACGCAGAATATGCTCACCAGTTACATCGAGGAACTCATCCCCAACTCAGAGTGGGCTTACGAGGAAACAGGCATCCGCGACCTCAACTCCATCGGCCTCACAGGAGCGGGAGTCCGGGTATGCCTGGTGGATACAGGCATCGACATGAGCCATCCGGACCTGGTCGGTGTCAATCTGGTCGCTTTCCGGGATTTCGTCCACGGCACGGAAGGCGATCCGCACGACAATGATGCAACCCACTCGCACGGCACGATGATGACCGGCATTCTCGCCGCTCAGGGTTCGTTCACGGGAGCGGCCCCCGGAATCGAGTTGATCGTGGCTGCCGCGCTCGGTTCCGATGGCTCGTCTGGGAGCGAGAATGTGGTCGCGGATGCAATCGAGTGGTGCTGGCTGGAGCAACAGGCACACATCATCAGCCTGAGCCTCGGAGGGAAGCCAGATTTCGCGACTGAACTCGGGACACGCACGGAGCAGGCAGTGGTTGAAGCGCTCGACAACGGCGTGTTCGTGGTTGCAGCGGCTGGCAACCACGGAGGGGCAGGACAGGATTACCCGGACGTCAGCGTTCCAGCTAACATCGATGACGTGATCGCCGTCGGGGCAGTGCACCGCAACCGGACCCTGTGGTCGGAGAGCAGCGCTGGCGCAACCACCCTGGCGGATGGGAGTACGAGGTCCACACCGGACCAGAAGCCTGAGGTCGTCGCTCCGGGAGTGATGATTCACTCGACCTTCGTCTCCGAAGAGCTGGGCGCGACTTGGTCACGCAGCGATGGCACCAGCGATGCGACCGTGTTCGTGACCGGGGCACTGGCATTGATTCTCGAGCGGCACCGAGGCCATGCCGCGCTGCAGCCCGCTGCAGTGGGTGACCGTGCGCCGATTGACCTGGTGAAGCAGGCTCTGGCCGCCTCATGTGACCCCAGTCCGCTGATGCAGGATGAGCACCATCTGCGCTACGGTTACGGGGTGTTGAACGCCACCGCCTGGCTCGACGAGATCGAGGTTCGACTCGCTGCTTCCACGTGACATCACTCCTGATTCCGGAATCCCCCCCCCAGTCACTGGGGGTGAGGTGATATATTCACCCAATGGTGATACTATTCAGTGATACTATAGGTTATTATTGAAACAATGTAAGAAATACAGCGGGGATAATATTGATATTGTTATGGTAATTTGATACAAATACTATTGCGTCAAGCCTTCTTGCTTATATTCAGCCCCTCCGTCGGCGGCTCACATCAGGAGTATGTGAACATGAATGACAATCGAATGAAGAGTTTCACGCTGGTGAGCCTGATGGTGCTCACCTCGCTGAGCGCGTTGTTGTTGGTGATGCCGACCGCCGCCGCTTCGAATCATACCCAGAGCGGAGTCATCTCTGGAACCGAGACATGGTCGGGGTCACACACGGTCACCGGTAGCGTGGAGGTGGCGCCAGGGGCGAAACTGATCATCCAGCCAGGGACGACGATCACCATGGCGAACGGCACGTTCCTGCACGTGAGGGGTAACTTGTGCGCGGGTGATACCGGCTGCGGTGCGAATGGCATGGGGAGCAACTCCAGCAAGGTCACATTCACTTGGAGCGATCCGAGCAACTGGTCGGCTCGCGGCAACTGCTACTGGCTGAACAACCCGTCCAATGGGCAGCCGCTTTACAACGCGGACCCCTCCTGCTACGAAGGCATCCTGATCAGGGACACCATCGATGTGCAGCAGACCAAGCTGAACCACCTCGAGCTCAAGAATGCGTACGGGATTCCCCGCTTCGCCACCGACATCGGAGAGGTGCGCTACGGTGCGCTGGTCTTCGATGGCGCCAGCCCGACATCGACCGCGTTGTCGTTTGAGGACATCAACACCTCCAGCGTGCTCATCATCGATCTCGCTTCACCACACTTCGTCGGTGGGACGTTCACCGTCGGCGTCGAGGAGAGCGTCGAGTCCCTGCTCGGACAGGCCATCCAGGCTTACGGTGCGGGCACACCCAACAATCCGGTCACTATGGACAGCCCGGTGTTCACTGGAACCGACAGCGGCTGCAGTTCGCAGGACAACGGTCGCCACGTCGTCTGGGCGCAGAAGTCGTTCCTGAACATCGACCATGGCGTGGTCCCCAGTGGCGATTACGGATATCGCTACACCGATTCTGGGGGGTCGATAACAAGCAACACCATCCAGACGAGTTGCACAGGAATCGATGTCAACGGAAGGCGTACTATTCTTGGCTACGACTACGAACTGTTTGCTAGCCACAACAGCATCTCAACGGCCGACAACTCACCGCTCACGGCCTACGACGGCGCTCTGGTGACCTTCGAGGACAACGTGATGGAGGGGGCTGATGATGGGTCTGGAATCCAGGTCGTGTCGAACTACCCGGAACTGGCGGAGGTCAGGTTCAGTCGCAACATCATCGGCCCCATAGGTGGCTACAACGGGATCTGGGGTGTCGGCTATGTTGACATCATCGCTGACAACAACACATTCCAGGACATCAACCGCGAACCGGTGATCATCGGCGAGTACCACTTCGGTGACCAGGGATGGACGGTCTCTGGGCCACAGCCAGCCCGGGCATGGTTCGCGGACAACACCTTCAGTAACGTGAGCGGCACGTGTGAGAGTGAGAAGGTGTGGGACGACGAATTCACCTGCCCTGTGTTCCACCTGTTCCGCTCCAGTGTCAGCATCCATCGCAACACCGTGAACAACGCCCAAGGTGATGCCATCCGGGCGATCGGTGCGATCATCGACGTTCAGGACAACACGTTCACCGCTGCGGGAGTGGGCGCACGCATCGTTCAGCACGACGTGCCGAGCGGCCCACAGTACGGATCGCTCGCCTTTTTCTCGCGCAACACCTGGAACAACGTCTCGCAGGTGTACAACATCTCAGAGAGTTCGGTGACGGTTCAGTCCGAGTTGATCCCCAATCCGACTTCGAGCACCACCTATCCGATGGAACTCCGTTGGATCAGTGCTGATGCCGATCCGCTCAACGGTTGGGGAAACAAGCTCGACCTCGCCCCGACCCAGATCATCCCACCTCGCAACTTCCCGTTGTCACTCGATATTGTGAACAACTCGACGGTGTTGACGTTCGCCAACCTGACGAACTTCGACCTCTCCAAAGCGCATATCGCCCAAGCGGCTGGTACGTGGTCTGTTCAACTGAGGAGAGCAGAACTGGTGCGCTTCCGCGCCACGGTCAACGGCGTACGCGTCGGAGATGCGACCGTGTTGCTGGAAGATGCCCACGGCAACGACATGTACGATATGAGAACCGACCCATATGGTTTCACCCCGTGGGTGGCACTCCCCTCCGACTTCCATCTTGACATCAGGGGCAATGGTGACAACCCCAATGACTTCGCGGGGGATCCGGGAGAGAATTCTTGCAGTGATGGGATCGACAACGACGGAGACCTCCTTTACGATCTGGCTGACCCTGATTGCCAGCAGGGGACAGCGACGCGTGAGTTGTCGAAGTACTACGTGACCACCTACAAATTCGGCAAGGGCTACGAGAAGCACTGGTTCAACCTGACCGGGACCTTGGACGATGTCATCTCCCTCGACAACATGGCGCCCACAGTCACGGTCACCCAACTCGACGGGCACTCTTTCAAGCGTCTGGTCAACTTCACCGGCTCGGGATGGGACGGCAACATCGGCACTGGGATCTTCACCAACGACGAGCAGGCGCGCTGGGAGCAGAAGGGAGCCATCGAGCGCATCGAGATCAAGACGCCAGCCTCCAGTTCGTGGAATGACACGCGTTACGCGGTGGACGACAGCAACTCGAACGGCGAGGTGACCAGCAACAACCGGCCGTTCCGCATCTGGCACTTCGAGCATGACATGTCACTGGAACCAGAGAACGACTACACCTTCGAGTTCCGTGCCTGGGATGGTGTCGACTACAGTCCAGTCGTGACGCGCACGATCAGGCTCAACAACCAGGCTCCCGTCATTTACGTGCTCACGCCGACCGATGGTTCGACGTTCGCTTCAGGCATCGTCACCTTCAGCGGGACGGCGAGTGACCCGTACAACGGCGTCTACGGCAGTGACATCGATGACATCCACTTCGAGATCAGTTCATCGGTGTTCAACACCACAACGGTGCCTGTGGTCGGAGGACCGATCTGGTCGTGGGACTGGAACTTCTCCGGGATGCCTAAAGTGCGTACAGACTGGATGTTCCGTATCTGGGCGTCCGACTCATCGTTCTGCCGTGGCGTGATCGGTGAGTGCACACCGGTCGAGATCACCCTCGATATCGACAACACGAATGCGCCACCGCTGATCACGTTGATCGAACCCTATGACATGCAGATCGTCCGCGCCGGGCCGGAGACGGTCATCTCCGGCGTCGCCCGCGACACGGATGGCGAGGTTTCCAAGGTCGAGATCAGGATCCTCGATCCACAAGACGCGATGAACGAGCGCCCACCCGGACCCCATTCCGTCATCACCACCATCGCCCCCAACGGCGCATGGTCGACCACATGGGACACCAGCAGGCTGGTGCACGATTTCCACTATCTCGTGCAGGCGCGCTCCAAGGACGGCCAGTTGTACAGCGGTTGGGCACAGAGAGAGATCATCATCGATAACCCACCTGATGCCAACAACCTCGCCCCGATCTATCTCGCCCACAATGAGACGGTGGTTCTGCTCGACGGCACCTCGGTGACCCAGGACCAGATTTGGCTGCCCAAGTACACCATCTTCTGCGAAGAGGACAGCCAGGCGCAGGACCGCTGTGGTGTAGGAGCCAGCATCGAACTCGCAGGATGGTTCTACGATCCAGAGGGCTTGGACCTTAGCATCGAGGTGTGGGACGACCCGGACACCTACGAAGACGACCAGTGTGCAGAGCAGATCCAGATTGATGTCAATGGCAGAGCGACCTACAACCCCGTTGCGATGTCGTTCTACACACCCGACATGGACGAATGGTCCTGCGAGGACATGAAGTTCGTCGCCAAGGATCCTCACAACAGCAAGGCGTACTCGCTTGAAGTCGATTTCGTGGTCAACGCGGTGAGTTTCAGCGTTCAGCGAGTCGACAGCGGCAACCTCGACATCGATGGTTCAGCCACGTTCACCGGCACCGGCAGGCCCGGCGTGGAGGTGGTCGCGCGCTCTGGGTTGAGCTCAATGCGTCTAGGCAGTGCGGGGGTCTCGGACAACGGTAGTTGGACGATCGTCGTGCCCGCATCCAAATTGGAGAGAGGCAGCAACATCGTGGTGTTCGACTATGACAACGACCGTATGACCGAGTGGAGCCACAGCATCCAGGTAGGTGACGCGGATGATGGGAGCAGATTCGGATGGATCCTCTGGGTGTTGCTCTCGGTGGTCGTCATCGCTCTGCTCGGCGGTGTGTTCGTGTTCTTCTTCGTTGAGTTCGAGGAGGAGGACGACGACGAATCGTTGCTGATGTCAGAGGGAACCCCAGAGGATGAGGATGTCTACGCGTGGGGCAAGCAGACGCAGGAGCAACAGGCGGCGGCCCAACCAGCGGCAGAGGCTGTAGCACAGCCAGAAGCGCAACCGACCTATCCCGGATGGCAGTGGGATGCGGACAGCAACCAGTGGATACCCGACCAGTCAGGTGGCCCACCACAGCAGTGAAAGGTGCCGTACGCACATTCATTGCCAACCGGTGACGACCACTGAACGAGGTGAGTGAGATGGTGCAGGTGAAGCCGGGAGTGCAGGAGCGCATCCTGCTGCACCTATGGGACTACGCCGATTACTCCGACAAGGTCGAGGTGCCGTTCTCCCTGTCACAGATGGGCATCGCCAACGCTGTTGCCATCGCCCGCAGCAACGTCCCGCGCGCCATCGCCGGACTGAAGGACCAGAATCTGCTCATTGAGAGGCAGGCACACGTATCCGGAGTCACCCGCAAACGGAAGGCGTACTTCCTCACCGAATCTGGGATGAAGCTGGCTGAGGAGACCTGGGAGAGGCTGGCTGAACACCCTGTGCGGCTCATCGTCCAGGACGGCACGACTGAATCCACGACCCTGGCCGGCTCTGTCGAACAGTCCCCATTCACGATCCGGCCCACCGACGTGCTCCGCTACCTCGATGACAACGGGGTGCTTGACATGCGCCACCTTACTCCTGACCTGATCGAACGGGATCTGTCAAAGCACGTCGAGAAGCAGCTGGTGACCGTGCTCGGTGACCTACCGAGGATGCGTCATTTCGTGGGGCGAGAAGCCGAGTTGAAGACAATGGTCGACTTGCTCGATGCTCGCTCCACCACTATCCTGGTGCCAGGAATCGCTGGCATCGGAAAGACCGCGTTGGCCGCCAAACTGGTCGAGATGTTCACCCACAAGCGGAACCTGCTCTACCACCGAGTGCAGGACTGGGAGGGGGCGCGTGCGTTCCTCGAGGTGGCCTCGGAGTGGCTGTCAGCCATCGGGGATGACGGCCTGTCTGACTATCTGGCCACCACGCCGGTCCCCTCGGCGCCGATGTCCGTCAACCTGATCGTCGGCGGACTTGCGAACACCTCGGCGCTGCTGGTCATCGACGACTTGCATAAGTTGAACGACGAGGTGCTGTTCTCCGTCATCCGCGGTCTCTCGCAGCGGATGGAGGAGATGGACGACGTCGGAATCGTGCTGTTCTCTCGTTCGTTCCGCCCGGTGATGCCCCTGACCGATTCTGAGGGGAACATCATGACGCTGGTCGTCCACTTGGAAGGGCTCGACCGAGAATCTTCGCGTGAACTGCTGACCGCACTGCCAGACATGGACGAAGTCACCTACATGCACATCTACGGTCTGTCACGCGGCCATCCGCTCGTGCTGGAACTGATCAACCGCGGGTCGATCGGCGCCACTTTCCACGAGACGCTTGAGACGTATGTCGAGAAGGAGATCTTCAGCAAACTCTCCGGTGGAGAGAAGCGGCTGCTCGGAGCGCTGGCGGTGTTCCGCGAACCGATGCCGTTGGAGGCTCTGACAATGCAGGAATTGGAGACCGACCTGCTCGACGACCTGGTCGACAAGGGGCTGGCACGCCAAGCGGACACGGAGAACTACGACGTGCACGACCTGGTCCGCGAGTTCCTATCCCGTTCCCTCGATGATCAGACACGCCGGGACCTGCACGCGGCGGCTGTAGAATGGTACCGCAATCGCCGACGCGAGCCAGCGCAGAAGATCGAATTCCTCTACCATCTGCGCTACACGGGAGACAGCGAGGAGTTGGGTGCTGAGATCGCCACCACCGGTAGCGAACTGGTGGCATCGGGTCACATGGAACTGCTGGGAATCCTCGACGGTATCGAGAAGAGCGATGTCGAGGATTCAGCATGGGCGGTGGTGCTGGAGCTGCGCGGCGACATCCTCTCGATCCAAGGGAGATGGGAGGAGGCGGGGGCACTCTACGCCGAGGCGCTGGAGTTGCTCGACAAGAGCGACGACGGCAAGTTGTCGACCGCGCGCATCTTCTCCAGCCAAGCGGACATCAACATGATGCGCGGCGAAATCGACACAGCGCTCGAAATGCATCGCGACGCTCTGGTGCAGTTCATCGAACTGGGTGATGCACTCGGCGCGGCGCGCACGTACAACAACATGGGCTACATCTACAGGCGTCAGAAGGACCTGAAGCGGGCTCTTGAGACATGTGAGAACGTCGAGATTCTGCTGGAATCTGAAAAGGACCCGTCGTTCGCCGACGCTCGCATCAAATTGGCAGCATCACTGCTTGAGATGGACGAACTCGATCGCGCCCGAGAGCACGCGATGGTGGCTCACGACGAGACACTGGCCACAGGGAACATGTCGCTGCACGCGCGCGCAAGGGCAGTGCTCGGCCGCTTCTACGCCCGCAGCGGCGATCCGGAACTGGCGCTGCTCCACTATTCTGAGGCACTCGAGCAGATGAGCGAGGAGGCTGACCAGCACTCAGCCGTCGAGATCAAGCTGCTGCTCGGGGAGGTACTCGTTGACGCTGGTCGTCAGGACGAGGCTCTCGAGCAGTATCGGGAAGCGCTCGCCCTCGCCGAATCAAACGACTACAGAGTGCTCATCGGCGAGTTGCTCGCCCGTCTCGGAGAAGCTGCACAGGACCGGGAGCATCGCATGGAATACCTGCAGCGTTCGCTCACAGTCTTCCAGGAACTCGGCGCCCAGGACCGCATGCGCGAAGTGCAGGCGAAGGTCCACCGTGCGCTCATGGGGGAGTGAGGAAGCGCGAGCGGGACTTCCCCGGGCGGTAGCCTAGATGCCTGGTTGGGCAACCTGCAGTCGCACCTCTCCGCCGTCGAGCACCACCCAGACGGTGTCGATTCCGTTCAAGGACACCTCTCCTGTGTGGTTGGTCGAAGCCCCCGCGCTGATCGGTCTGCGCGAGGTGAACTCTCTACTGCCATCTTGAAGCAGCAGCCCCTCATCATCGAGGAGCATCCTGAGTTCCAGACGTGTCGCCTGGGAGAGCAGGAGGGGTACTGGTTCCGCGTAGGTGACATTCTCCCCGAGGTGACTTGCCGAATCAGCCCGCTCCACCGCAGCAGCCACTGCGTCGAGGTTCTGGTCCATCGCCTCCGCCGTCCATGTCTTCTGTCGCGATGATTCGAGATCCCAGGTCCAGACGCTGAACAGCGAGAGGAACAGCAATCCCAGAAGGAACGTGAAGACGTACCCCAGTTCGGTCGCCGCCGCCGCCTCGTCCCTGCGCAGTGACGCCTGCTCGACCTCGCCTGCTATCATACGACCACCACCATCGACGATGTGATCTGGGCGAGTTGCAGGTTGAACAGGATCTGCTCTCCGCCAGCATGGTAGATCGACTCAGAACTCGAAGGCACCAGCTGCACCCAACCGACATGGTCGTCGAGCAGGTCGAGTTGGCCAGGGAAGGTGAGCCAATCATCCGAGAATGCCAGGTCTTCAGAGGCGTCCGCGGCGATTGCCGGTCCGTACGGGCCGTCCCACCCTCTGCGTATCTCCCATGCCTTCGTGGAGGTGAGCTGATCACGCTTGTCGAGGGTGAATTCGAGTTCGACCTCGCTGCTTCCGAGGGCCGAATCGGCCGTTGGCATGGTCATCTGCATGGTCACCGCCAGTCGCGGGCCCGGGCCTTCGCGTGAAGGTGGCGGAACAATCACCTCTGCGTGGAATTCAGGATGGTTGGTACCGACGAACCCACCTCGGAAGCCGATCTCCATCCCACTGACGCTGCTCTCGAACACGTAGTTCAGCCTTGGGAGATGAACCCCCCATGCCGAAGCCAGAACCAAGTGTGGAGAATCTCCTAGGGGGCCGCGCACCTTGAGGGCGAATCCCAGCATGTGGGTACCATCAGCCCACGCTGTCCTGAGTCCTTGGTCTCCGAGTTTGCTGACATCACTCCAGGGGAGGTCAACCTCAATCCACCCCGACGCGCGGATGCCCAGGTAGAGGCAACGCCCCTCGCCGTCCGAGCGCACCTCGGTCAATCCGTCAGGGCCACTCGAGGCGTAGACGCGAAACGGCATGTCAGGGAATGCGTCGCTGTTGTTCACTTCGATGCGCACGAGTCCCGATGCGCCAGCGGCAAGGCGGGCGGTGTGTGTGGCGCCGGTGTGATTGAGCAGCACGTCTGATTCCTCCCCGGCAGCGAGGTTGGTCAGCAGGCGGACACGGGTCTGTGGCGCCGCCGGTTGCAGCAACAGGTCGATGTTCCCGCTGCTGTCCGGGATTCCGATGCGATGCTCCAGTCCGCTGGCCTGACCGGTATCCAGCGCGCGCACGAGGTCGAGGCTGCCAGGACGCCACGCGTCTGCTCCGGTTGCATCCGCGAGCCAGTGCACCTGCACCGGGCCACTCACGCTGATGTCTCCGCTTCCGCTCGTCCAGTCGACGCGCAACTCACCCTGAGCGGGAACCATCTGGAACAGGCCGTGAATGCTGGCAGTGACCGGCTGGGTGGCTGAGTTCTCCAGCAACAGGCTGCCACTCGCGGCGGGTAGGCTGAAGTTGCGACCGACGAACGAACCGGTATCATCCGGCCACATCGTTGAGCCAGCAGCCGAACCCGATTCGGGGGCATCAGACCCCCATTGCAGCAGCAGTCGACCCGGCGCGCTGCTGCGTAGCACTAGCACGTCTCCTGAGCCCGCAGCCCAGGTGCCACTCCATGCGGCCGTGCTCCCGCTGGTGTACCCACTACCGGATTGTGCCCCGAGGGTCCATTCGATGCTCGCCGGTCGTGCCGTCACCAGATGGGCACTGACGGTCCCTCCCGGCACGGGCAGCGTCCAGCCACGTCCAGTGCCGTCGGTCGGTGCGGCCAGATCGGGTGCGATGAGCGCTGCACCACCGTCGCCTCTCCAGACCAGCACCCTGAGGGGGCCATCGGCGTGTAACCAGGTGTCACCTCCTCCTGCGGACACACTCCCCGTCAGAGACATGCCGTACGGAAGACGGACATTCGTCTCGACACCCTCGTCATCGATGGTCAAACTGGTACTGGCCAACGGAAGTTCCAACGTCGATACTGGGGTTGTTGCCCACGTTCCGTCGATGTCGGGCAGACGCACCTGCCACAGGGCCCCCGGACCTCCACGCAGGTCATCGAAGCAGATCGATGACACCTCGCTGGTCGGATAGCGGAAGCGCGCTTGGTCGTCGAGATCGAGTACTCCATCCAAGCGAAGGGTTCCTCCCTCGACATGGCTCGCTGAGTACCAGGTCCCGCCGTGTTTCAGGTCCCAGTCCAACTGCCCCGTGTGCGGCCGCAGTTGGATGGTGGCGGAATCTCCCGGAAGCCCCGTCTCGGACAGGCGTACAGTCTCCAAGGCCAGGTCGGTCATCTGGCTGGACATCGCCTGGCGCTCGAGCGCGCCGTGCATCTCGTCGATCATCGGCGAGATGGTCACCATCATTCCTGAGATGATGGCCAGCGTACCAGCGAACAGCAGCACGGTGGCGACGGCTGCAGAGACCGCGTCGTCATCCATTCGTCGACGCATCAACTCACCTCCACCTTCTGCAACGTGACCTCGAGGGTGAACGTCTCATCGATGGGGAACAGTGTCAACCCATCGAGCCCAGAGAGACGCTGACGGGGGCCGAATCCATTGTAGTCGTCTATCTTTCCGCTGGCCAGCCACAGTTCGTGGTCTCCTGCCCAGTGGTGGGTGTAGCGTGCACCGATGGTCGCTTCAGCGACGAACTCGGTCTTCAGCAGGAGATTACGCGACTGCGCGTCGAACAGTGACTCGGAACCGAGCGAACCGAGGTTCACTGTGCTCATGTGCCGCGTCGCGGTCTCGCCGACCTCGATGTCGAGCAGCACCAGACTGACGCGATGGGTCCCGTCGAGGAGGACATCATATCGCAGCCGCGGATACTGCTTCACTTCGATACCCTGGCCCGGGAGTTTCTCTATGCGCGCCCCATTCACGAGATCCACGCTGAAGACATCCCTGCTCATCTGGTTGTTCAGGCGAATGCCGTCGATGGAGATGCGCACCAGACGGTGGATGGTCTCCCCATGCATATCCTTCACTTCGACGCTGACCCGCCCACGCGTCGCGCCGCTGATGCTGAGGTTACCCGTCCCGTTCACCAGGTCGAATTGGTAGGTCCCTGTCTCGGTGACGACGGTCACGTTGGTGGCGGTGCGGTTCAAACTGGTGACATTCACCTCCCCCGGGTCCAGCTGTACGGTCACTCGGTCCGTTCCGGCCAGATCGGCAGCGATGGTCCAGGTCTCCGCCTCGGGAAGCCAGTCGATCGAATTCGCGAGTTGCGCGCTGCGATGCACGACGCCGGTCCCTGCTGGTGAATCGGCCACGACCAGAATTCGGTCGTTCAACTGCGTGGCAGCAACGCTTCCGGCCGCCCACTCTCGATTGTCATTGATGTCGTTGACCAATGGCGCGAGCAGCACGAACACCGCTCCGAGAACGGTGACGACCATCGCCAGCAGCATAGTCACGCCGAGAATCTCGCTGACACCGCCCACATCTCGACGGGCGAGACAGCCGCTCCTCTGGCGCACATCCCCCACTCTCTCCTGCTGTTCTTATGGCTTCGCCGAGTCGAACACCTGAGCGTACTGCTCAGACCTGCGCACCTGAGAGCCGTTCGGGCTCCATCTGACCCAGGTAGTGGCTGAATTCGGGGCCTGACTGCAGACTGATGGACAGGTCTCCATCGAACTGGTTCTCGATGCTCATCAGCACCTCGCTCTCGGCGAGGTGTGGCTGGTTGTTCTGCTCGGAGAGATGGCATAGCACGACGCTGCGCGTGGCGGGGCCACAGACCTCGGAGAGCAGCGTAGCCGCCTGCTCGTTGGAAAGGTGTCCGCCGCGGCTCATGATGCGCTGTTTCAAGCGGTCGGGATAGGGGCCGCCCAACAGACGTCGGTGGTCGTAGTTCGCTTCGAGCGAGATGTGCGTGCATCGGCCGAGGTGCTGCACCAATTCGGTCGTCCATGAACCGAGGTCGGTCACCACTGCCGCCCTCTCCCCGCGATGGCTGACGATGAATCCGACATTGTCCGCATCTCCGTGTTCCACAGGTACCGGAAGCAGTGATAGATCGTCGGCGAACTCGACGCGTCCCAATGCTTCGAACAGGGTGCAGTCGTTGACCGGGTCCAGCCCGAGACGGGCACAGGTATCGAAATTCATGTGCAGGGGTATGCCCCAGCGCCGGTTGGCGATGAGCGCCCCCTTGGAGTGGTCGTTGTGGTGGTGGCTCACGGCGATCGCATCCAGATCTTCCGGCTTCAGTTCGAGCAGGGCGAGTCTGCGTTCCAACTCCTTGCCCGAGAAACCGCAATCCAGCAGAAGGTTCACCTCGTCAGTGCACAGCAAGGTGGCGTTGCCACGGCTGCCTGTTCCGAGATGGGTCACTTGTAGGGTCATCGCGAGCGGCTCGGTCACACAGGCACACCTTCAATCCACCTCTCGCGGACACCTGATGACGGCCGTTTCCAGATACGACTCCACTCCCCGAGAGAACCCGCTGGAAGGGTGTGTTGCCCAGCGGCCACCTCAGTGACGTACCTCCAGGATTCGCTTCACCTAAGACGAGTCGCAGTGTCCGAACTGTGCTCCATCAGCATCATAAGGGAATGAATGTGGTTAGAAACCACCAACGTAGTTGGGGGTGTGATTCGTGCGCCGCAAGCAGACTGTCATCTTGGTCACCCTGCTCGTCCTGGGCAGCATGGTGTTCGTTTCGCAGAGCCGCCCCAACTCGCCTGTCGAATCGGTCCACCCCGACGACACGACGGGCGAAGGTCCGCCGATCACGGACACCGACAAGGATCTCATCCCAGACCTGCACGAGGAGGCGTTCAGCCAGGCGATCAACCTGACTCTTGACGATGTGACGCTCGTCATCAATGGTCTCGATTTCGAGAATGGCTCCGACAACCAGTCTGACTTCGACAACGATGGCCTGGTCGCGTTGGCGGAATACTGCTGGCCGTATGACTTGGACAACTGTTTCACCAATCGAAGAAGCCTGACCGGAAAACCCCCGGGCCAGAGCGAATCGGGGCTGCGCGAGTTCCTCGACCCACGTGTGGCCGACACCGACGGAGATGGGCTCCCCGACGGCTACGAGGTCTGGATGTGCATGATGGAGACCGGTTCCATAAACGAGAGCGACGCTTGGGAGTGCAACGCGTTCGATCCGTTGAACTCATACGATGGCCAGAATGACTCGGACCGCTGCATCGATGGCAGTCTGGGGTGTGGAGACGGCTTCGATGTCGACCGTGATGGCATCGTCGAAGTGCACGAATGGTACACCAACGCGGAGGAGTACAACTACGGTGCCTGGGAGAACTGGACCACCGAGTTCCACGGGCTGCGCTGCATCGAGTTGATGCCCGCCTGCACCGACCTCGACACGAGACCCACTGGATACCCGGGATGGCTGGGGACCGACCCATTGCGAAATGACTCTGATTTCTTCTACTGGTCCGGCTCACGTGAGCTGGCCAAGTCCAACCGCGGCGACGGTATCATCGACGGCTGGGAGGTTTTCTTCGGGCTCGATCCGCGCAATGAGTCGGACAGCCTGCTCGACAGCGACGAGGACGGGTGGGACATCGATCGCGACGGCATGGTGCTGCCCGACGGGTCGCGAGCGACCATCTACCTCGGTGAGGCATTGAGCAATCTGGAGGAGTACTACATCTTCATCGATCAAGGGACATGGGTGCGTGCTGGCATGAAGAGCACCCCGTTGGGCGAAGTCAACGCAGAAGTCCAGATGTACGACCAAGGCACATCTCCCGCTATCTTGCATCATGATGTTCGGGCGTTGCACGTCAATGCGGATCTAGGTCTGATCTACGTGGCCACCAAGCGTGGCGTCACCATATTCGAGCCATCCACTGGAGCCACCTACCACTACCAATTGCTGCCGGGGGTGGAACTCAACGACATGGTCCATTGGACCGCTGGCGGAGAGGAATCATTCCTCGTGTTGGCGCTCAATCAAAGCGTGGCGGTGTGGAACCTTGACGACAGCGGAATACTCGATCTGACGGTGCCGGTCAACAGCGCTGAGTTCGGAGAGGTCACGCTGCTCAGCCGGTTGAGCACCGGAAGCGGGTCGCTCGACTTGCTCGCCGGTGGCCCGGATGGCAGCGCATGGACGTTCTCCGTCGACGGCAGTGGGCTGGTGAGCGCGGTGGTTCCCGCCCAGAAGGTCGTCGAAGCGCTGGCTATGGAGAACGCCACCCTGCAAGCGGTGGCGCATGCGAGCATGGAAGGGCAGACGCCGCAACTGTATCTCGGAACGGACAACGGCATGCTCGTGGCCGACACTGCCGATGCGCGCGGCGACTTCGCCATCACCTGGATATTCAACGAGACGCAAGCCGAACTCTACGTGCGTGCCGCTGACCCGAGCAACGCGTCGCACTCAGCCAACGTCCGCACACTGGTCGTGGACGGACCACGCGCTTCCGATGGAACTCTCACGAGCCACCAGACCATCTGGGTGGGCACCGCTGGCGGCGTGCACCAGTTCTCACTTCTGGACGCCGCCGACCCGCTGGTCGCCTTCACCCGCGAGCGGATGCAGAACGATGAATGGAACACCGAGGGTGCCAACAACGTGCACGCTATTCTGCCTCTGGGCGACGAGGTGCTGATAGGTTCCGCGTTCGGCACATGGGTGCTCAACGGTGACTACGCTCGTTCGCTCGGCGTGGACACCGGACATACTCGCATACCCGGGTTCGTCACCGAACTCGCCGTGATGGACGTGGACGGCAACGAGACCGTGTTCGCCGGCCTCGACCCTGGACGCTACTCCAACCGCATGCTGATCAATCCGTTCAACAACGATTCGGACCTCGACGGGATGCCTGACGGTTGGGAGAACGCGCACGGTCTCGACCCGACCGACCCGTACGACAGGGACGAGGACCTCGACGTCGATGGCATCAATCTCAACCCCTACGTGGATGACATCCCCGACCACAACTGGACCAATCTCGATGAGTTCCGCTATCTGGCGATCGTTCCCGAAGGCTTCAACGGCACGGACCCGCGTGTATCCGACACCGACGGCGACGGCTTGCTCGACGGCGCGGAGTACTGGGGCTGGTTCTTCTCCGAGACCAACTTCACCTGTCACTACGAGACCGGTGAGTACCTCTGCGACGATGCCGAAGGCGAGATCGCCGCGCAGGTCTACGCGCTCGGTTGGCAGGGAACAGGCTCCTCCGGAGCCACCGATCGAGCGACCGACCCCACCGTGTGGGACAGTGACGGAGACGGCATGCCCGATGGTTGGGAGATCGAGAACCGGCGCTGGATCGGCACCACCTTCCACGGCGGCAATGAATGGTCCCTGGACCCGATGGACCCGACCGACCGCGACGAGGACGCGGACAGCGATGGGCTTACGAATTACTGTGAATACCAGTGGGAACTCCTTCTGCTCGATGCACGAGTGAACGGACTTTCGAGCCACGGTGAGAGTGCCGAGGCTGCACAGAACTGGACGAAGATCGACCCGAACAACCCGGATTCGGACGGTGACTCGCTTCCCGACGGATGGGAGGCCCGCTACGCGTGCGTGTGGGACATGGCAAACGTAGGCATCAATCCACTCAATGGCAGTGATTACTTCAACAACCCCGACGGCGATGGTTACGACGCCAATCACGATGGGGTGCTGACCGAGGACGAGTGGTTCAACAACTGGATGGAGTATCACATCAAGGACAAGCAGATCTTTGGGAACATGACCGATGACGGCACCCCGCTCCCCGCGGGTTTCGTCACCGCTCTGTGGGACGAGAGTTGGACGAGCGGGGCGACCCTGCCGTTCGGCGAGCGTGCTGGTTTCAACGCCATCAACAACGTTCCTGGAATCATCCTCACCGATGAGGGTGCATCCGATCCCTTGTCCGCCGACAGCGACACGGATGGCATGCCCGACGGCTGGGAGGTGTGGTTCGCTCGCTGGGACACGTTCGATTCGCAGTGGATGCTCAACCCGATGAACTCGTCCGATCGCTTCAACGACCCAGATGGCGACGGTATGACCAATTGGGAGGAGTACAACTCCATCTCAGCCAACTTGTCGGAGACAGACGCCAACCAGACCTCGCCACAATGGTTCCCGTTCAGGAGTGGCAACCAGATCATACTCCAGCCATGGGCTCAGGGGGTGGGCAACCCCTCCTTCGGCGCGTTCATGTCCTCAGATCAGTACAATCTGTCGGGACCGACCTGCGACCCGAACAATGGGGACAGTGACGGCGACGGTCTGCTCGATGGCATCGAGCTGCTGTTCACCGAGTGGAACCTGTCCTTCCTCAACTGGACCCTCAACCCCCTGGTCGCCGGTGATGGGGGCGCGGACGGTGACCAAGACGCACTCACCGACCTGCAGGAACTGAACCTGACGTACGAGAACCCCCTCAACGGCGGTCTGGCACCACCGGACGCACCCAAGATGTGGGAAGAGGCGCTCGTGCTCGAGTCTGCGAATTTCTCCGAACGCATCGAGGACATGCTCGAAGGGCGATCAGGAAGAGCGTTCATCGCACTACAGCAACACTGGAATTGGGAAGTCACTGGCATAGCCCAACCGTTCTTCTCGACACTGATCGGCATCACCGACCCGACCAACAATGACACCGACGATGATGGCATGATCGACGGCTACGAGTATTGGTTCACGGAGTGGGACCTCGACGGAAACCGCTGGTCGATGAATCCGCTCACCATCACGGATGTGTTCGCCGACAGCGACGACGACTCGTATGACTGCAACCAGGACGGACAGATAGCGCCTGACGAGCGCTACACGAATCTCCGCGAGTACGAAGCCCGGGTCTACGGCAAGGAGTCGATGCGCTACTCTTTCCCGCCGGGATTCGGCATCGTCGACTATGGCGAGGACGCCATCAACGCCTACATGGACGAACAGGGCCTCTCTTGGGGGGATGCGCGCGCCCAACTGGTGCAGACGTTCGCCGCCAAGGACGTCACCAGTGCCAACCGGCTGAATCGCATCAACTCCGCTTACGCGGACAACTTCAATCTCAGTCTCATCGGAATATCCGACCCGACGCACCCCGACTCTGACTCCGATGGCATCCCCGATGGCTGGGAGTTCTGCTACGGAACCTACCAGACCGTGTTCCCCGTCGACGACTGGCGCTGGGCGACCAACCCTGTGAACCCCTTGGACGTCGAATACGACCCTGACATCGATGGTTGGTTCGACCGCACCTCCGCCGACAGGGTGGCCACCCAGGGTGAATGGAGCAGTCATGTGTTCACCTCCAGCGGTATCGACGACCAGATCTCAGCGGGCAACTCTCCGCTGTTCTTCACCAACTGGATGGAGTACGACAACGGCACTCGACCCGACCTGAATGACAGCGACGGTGATGCCATCACCTACACCCACGTCAGTGACCCGAGCGACGACAACATCACGCTCAGCTACGAGAGGGACTGGGCGCTGCTCGACGGGCGAGAGGTGTTCAAGTACGGCACCAACGCGCTCGACAACGATACTGACTGGGACATGCTGCCCGACTGGTACGAGCACAAGATGGGCTGGAACGAATCGAACGACAACTGGTCCTCGTACGCCCAGATAGAGACGGTCTGGGAGCCGTACATGGTGCTGGGCGGCCTCGTCATGCGCCCGCTGCATGACGGTGGCAACGGGCTTCTCGAACGGCCATTGATGAACTGGACCTGGTACACGTTCAACGCCACCGACCCTGCGGATGCGATGGAGGACCCGGACCTCGACGGCGACTGGGAATGCACCAACGCCGGATGCACCTACACAGCCTACAACAACTTCCAGGAGTTCTACGGCATCACCAACGCCTCGTTGGTCTCACCCACGCTGGTGCGCTCGACACCGATACCGATCGCTGGGACCAGCCCACCGATCAACGTGGTGGTCAGCGAATGGTGGGAATTACGTGAGACGCTGCTTGGCTTGAAACAGCCGAACTCCTACCAGGTGAACTACATGCGCATGTATCGCACCAATTCCACTGACGAGCTCTACGCTCTGGTCCTCAACGACATGGACACGGATTACATGAACATCGACAACGCCAATGACATCCACCTCGTCAAAGGAGACTGGACCGATGAGTACGGCAGGGTGTTCGGTGACCAGTACCACTTCCCCAACACCGGCATCGGTGAGAACGTGTGGGGCTGGTGGCGCATCGACATGGATGGTGACCAGATAGCCGACGGGACGGACCCATTGAACTGGGATTCCGACGGTGATTGGCTGAACGATTGGTTCGAGATCGAGAACGACATGCTCGACAACATCCGTGGGAACGGCCCATCTCCTCTGCGCTGGGATGACCGTAAGACGAACATCGGCTGAGTGGGCACCTTCTCTCACCAGTGTGCATCTTCCCTGTGGATACAAGTCGGAAACCGGGTCCGGACACACGCCTACGGCGGGTGTCCACTGTGCAGAGCATTGATAGTCAGCCGAAATGGTGGCATTTCTAGGCAGGCTTGTCCGTGGACCCGGAACGTACCAAGCGACTCCTCTCAGGAACACTGCTGTTGCTGTTTCTGTGCTCCATCGGAGTTCCCGCGCTCTCCTTTGCCGCTGATGATGTGAGTGCTGCCGGAGGGGGAACCCGCCACCAGTACACGTTCACGGATGGCAGCACCGAGGCGATCGCCATCTACCACATGGGAACGCCGGCTCGCAACGTGAAGGTCTCGATGCCGAGGGGGGCCGAGGTCACGGATGTGGAGATGACGATCGCCGGAGCCTCGTCGACCGGCTGGAACCAGATTGTACATCAGTCTCGGTCGGACTGGGAGTCGGGTGAGGCCACAGGCGTCGAGACCCGTTCTGACGAACTCACGCTGGCGATGGACTCCCCTGTCAAGGAGTTCGTTCCGCACAGCATGTATGACAACGCCTCGTCCGGCAGCGCTTGGAATGACAACGGTTCGTTCAGCATCCGCCAGCCGCACACCTCGAACTCGACCGAGACCCGCCTCTCCGCCCAGCGCACGCTCACCTCGTCGATCGGCAGCTATGCCGGCGCGGTGATGAAGCACCGCGGCTGGCTTTACGTCTCGACCTTCGACTCGAAGCAGATCGATCAGGTGGTGAAGAAGGTCTGGCCGAACAACATGTCCGTACACTCCTCTGTCAAGATCGAGCCAGGTAACTGCGCCTTCCCCTTGATGTCGACGTGGGGGGAGTACGGGTTCCGGGGGTGGACCGTCGGAGATGATGAGCGGCTCTACGCCATAATCGGATCCGATTCCTACAACTATCAGGCGCAGTATCTCCGATTATGGGTCCTCGACATCCGCTACGAGAACAACTGGGAGTGCATCCAGTCCTACGATCTCGCCGGCCAGCAGTTCGGCTCCTACACCGGCATCTCGTTCGACCGCAGCAGGGACCTCTTCTGGGTGCTCCACCCCACCAGGCGGACCATCCTCCCCTACTCCTTCTCCGACGACGGCACGTTCGAGCGAGACGGGAGCCTGCAGTACGCCTACTTCTCGAATTACAACCAACAGCATGGATTGGCAGTCGAGGACAACCTGTTCTTCATGCGCAGCCGCTTCCAGTACTATCAGGACAGAATCGAGGTCTACGCCATCAGCGGCACCTCGACCACCCTCGCCAAGCAGACAGGAGAGGCATCCATTCCCGCCAACGGTTACGGAATCTACAACGATGGCCAGCGACTGCTGACCCATGACCACTACCACTACACCAATCGCTACTACCGAGAATTCGGCACTGGCTGGAGTTATCCGATATCCCCCCAACCTGGGACCTCGAACTGGATCAGTGAGCCCATCAACACGAACAGCGACGTGCTGGTGGCGAACATCGAGACGGTCTGGTCGGCGACCGCTGCGGGTGACCGGGTCGATCACTGGGTGAGCGCGGACAACGGAACCCACTGGGTTCAGGTGGTGAACAACCAGACGGTGCACTTCACCCATCCCGGCCAGCAGTTGCGCTGGAAGCTGCAGATGGTCGGATCGACCTCGGTCTCGTGGTGGATGTCGCTCAACTACTCCACCGATTACAACACAGCGGGGAGTTGGACCTCGTCCACGATCACGACGAGCACGCAGGTGGGGCAGATGCAGGTGTCCTGGGTGGCGTCCACTCCTTCGGGTACGACAGTCGGTGTCGAGGTGAGCAATGACAACGGCAGCAACTGGCAGACGGTGACGAACAACCAGATGGTGACGTTCACTTCGCAGGGGAATCAATTGGTCTACCGGGTGACCCTCGGTTCAACCGACTCCAGTGTGACTCCCACACTCACCTCCTTCACTCTGGACTACGAGGAGGGCTACCCGAGTTCGGTGAGGCTCGACATAGGAGATGACGGGACTTACGAGTACGTTGGCACGGATCTGCTCAACCAACCGGTCACCCTCAGCGGGCAGAACCTCGTCGACGCCTTCAACGACAACATTCTCGACAACGGAATCGGAGTCACCAACGTCACACTGACCTTCCTGGCAGGCTCACCCGGTCGCATACGCGTATCCGACTTGGATGTGACCTACAAGATGTCCACGATGGCGCTCGACGCCTCGCTCGAGGGCGGTATGCTCGTCCCCGACGGAGCGAGCCGTGTGCTGGTGGCGAGGGTCGCTGAGGGGGACGAGGCGGACCGCATCAACCAGGTTGATGTCGAGTTGCAGGCGACGGGCGTGGAGAATCCGATCATCAGGTGGTCCAACGGCGATGTCTGCTCGCTGGTGTCGGACAACGCCGACCTGATCTCCTTCGATGCTGCAAACTGCACCTCACAGGAATCGTCTGATGGAGTCCTGTCCGTGCTGCTCCCGTTGCGTTCGAACTGGACTTGGGACGACGAGAGCGGCATCGAGGTCCTGCTCACCGTGGACGACGACATCGGACGCCAGGTGACCCGCTGGGAGACCGAGAATCTCGGAATGCGTGTGGAGAATGACATCCAACTGATGGATCTCGGCGTCGAGGACGAGACCGGTCGCGTGCTCTTCGGAAATGACTGGGTACGTGGCGGGCTCGAGGTGACGTTCCACGGCTCGATATCCTTCGATGGAACGGCTTACTCTCCACAGGCGGGTCAGTTCAGCCTGGAACTGACCGGCCAGAACCTGACGATGGACGGAGATCCGATGGAGCCCGAGAAGCAGTTCCACATCGAATCGAATCCGTCCCACGGGCAGTATTCGATCACGATCATCAGCCCGATCGAGTCGTCACCGGGCGGTATGCTGTTCCGCGTCAAGGCGGTCGGCCTCGACAACAACTCACAGTTCGTTAATCCGGGTTGGAACACGGTACGACTCGTGCTCGACGGCAACAGTCCGCTGGTGATCGGCGCGACACCTTCCGATGGGGACGAGGTGCACAAGGGGACTCCCAGCCAGCCGATCCGCATCGTCGTGCAGGACTCCGTCGATCCGCCCACGCAGCTCGACCTGCGCTACTGGGTCGAAGGACAACATGACCTCGATTACGATGGCATACCCGATTGGAATGAGTACAGCTACCTCACGATGAACACGCCCGAGGTGCAACCAGGCGGCTTGAACATCTTCGAGGGGCTCATCCAGGACAACGTGAACCACCACGGAGAGAAGGTATCCATCTACATCGAGGGGGCGGATGCGCAGGGTAACGCGCTGGCGATGGGTGGAGGGCCTGTGTGTTCGGAAGAGGCGGACCCATGCGGTGTGGGCTCGAACGAGGAGGAACCTGATTGGGACGCTGACCTGGTCACCTATCGCATCCGCGAGGAGTTCGAACCATACCTGGAATCGGAGAACTCCACGATCGTCGGACACGATGACGAGGCACCGCTGCATCCCGGCACGCAGTACATCGCGCGGCTGAGGGTGGTCGATCGGAACGGTTGGAACGACATCTCCAATGTCCAGATATCTCTCACCGGCGAGTTGAGCGAGTCAGAGAGTTCGATCTGGGCCAACTTCACCAAACTGGAGGATGGTACTCTCGACATGTATCTGGAATCGGGAGGTCTTGGGTTGGCTGTATCCAACCTCTACAGTGATTACACACTGGTAGATGGCAACCAGTCGATCATCGACTTGAACATCCGCTTCCAGTTGACATGGCACTTCCCCGAAGAGATGGACACCGATGGCGTGTCCACCTACATCCCCGTCATCGAAGTGTCCGACTGGCCCTGTTACGTGGATATCCTGGAGCCCTGTTTCGCCGAACGAGGTGGGTTGGGCAATGACGAATGGAGCCTCGACAACGACCTGCGCTTCGACCTCGACCCGGGTCACTTCACGGCGATCGACCTGGCCACCGGCCAGAACCTGTACAATGAGGAGGGGGAGCAGCGGACCATCGCGGCTGGTCAGGTCGTCCGCGTCAACGGGCGCATCCTGTTCAGCGAGGACCACGCCCCTGCGCCTGAGGGGGCGTTCGACATCGTGGTCGGAAACCTCGAACTCGAATGGAGAGCAGTGCCGCGCGAGGGTGGCGAGTTCACCGTCGACATCCTCGTCCCGAACGTGCGCAGCGGACACCTCGACATGTTCGCATGGTTGGAGAACCTTCCCGGATTGGCGACTGACCAGACACCTGAGCCACCGCGAATCCTGCTCGAGGTGGACGGCGTTCTACCTGTGATAAACTCCATTCTGCCCTCCGGCGACATCCCACTGTCGGACGCCGGGGCGATTGCCGTGTTCCTGAACACCAGCGACGCTTCAGGTTTCGATCCCGAGCGACCGGCGGTGCTGCACTACATCGTGCGCGCTGGCGAGTCGGAGGTGGCACGTGGCAGTTACGAGTTGCGCACCCTGCTCCAGCAGTACGGATACGGACACTGGACCGACACCATCGACATCACCGACGGTGGGGTGACCGAACTGCTGCCAGGCTACCTGGTGGATGTCTGGGTGACCGGGGCTGATGCTGCAGGTAATCCGTACGTGTCGGAGAACAACACCGAGGCGACTCCGCTCGAGACGTGGCGCCTCGTGCGCGTCGGCCCGGATGTGGACCTGTTCGAGACGGACATCAGTTGGTCGGATGCGACTCCTGAATCGGGTGACAGGGTCACGTTGACGATCATCGGAACCAACACCAATGACGAGGAGGGGAATCTCACTTTCGCTCTCCAGAGGAAGATAGGCAACGGCGTCTGGATCGATGTCGATGACGCCTGGACAGAGGTGACCCTGCGGCCCCAAGCGGGCTTCATCGGGGAGATCATCATCGACACCGAGGAGGTCGAAGAGGAGACCGTCGAACGCTACCGTCTGGTTGTGCGGGACGGACATGTGGTGCTCGACCGCATCTCAATCGACCCGCTCATCCTACAGCCTCCGGTGGCCCGCGACGCGGCCGCGATCAGCCAGCAGTTCACCGAGAACATGGGTACAATCATGCTCTACTTCTTCTTGATGGTGGCACTCATCGCCATCGTAGTGCTCATCGTGATGAATCGCAATCTCGGGCAGTTGGAACCCGAAGGGCCCTCGCTCGACCAGACGGTTGACGTCATCGCCGACATGAGCGCTCCTCCGCCCCCACCGGAAGGGTTCGATCCCGACGCCCCTCCACCAGAGAAAGCCCCGGCACCACCCGAAGGGTTCGATCCGAACTCGCTACCTGTCGGAGCGACTCCACCCCCTCCACCGACAGGTGAGGTGTCTGAGGCCTCGGATGATGCGACCGCACAATCTGGTTCGGAGGGCTGGACTGACATTCAGCTGCTGGCGAAGGGGTGGACGCATGATCAGGTGGAGGCTTGGAAGGTGCAGCAGCAGGAAGGGAAGGCGGCGCTGGCGAAGATGAAATTCTCTGAAGCGGTGCTCGAACGGGTGATGACGGAGCATGGAATCGCCGACCGCGAAGCATTCCTGACATACGCGGTGGCGTTTGACGCTCAAGGAGACAACTACCTCAACGCCGATGAACTCGAACGCGCTGCCCGCTGGTTCACTGGAAAGGGCGACGAGTGAATCCCCGCTCTGGAACCGTACCGACAGGGAGGGTCTGATTGGATACCGAACCTCCCGAGCCGGAATCACCTCCTTCCGCGGACGCCCCCACCGCAAGCAAACTGCTGTTCCTGCAGGAACGGATGGTGAACTTCACCCAGCAATATTCGATGCCTGTCGTCGAGGTCAGCCTGGTGCTCTCGAAATACACCAAGCAGATCAGCACGCACCTCTCCGCCCACGCTGCTGAGCAGGGAGAGGAGCTGCCAGAACGACTCAGCCAACCATGGCCATTGGAGGTTGGTGATTCTACCATGGACGATGGCCAAGGCACCCAGTTCGACCTCGACAAGGTGCTCGACATGGTCGATGGGGAACGCATCGACATCTTCGACACGATCATCCGCAACGTGATCAACGAATGCGAATTGCCATTGACGGACGCGTTGCTGTTCATGCGCGAGTGGGAACATCTGGTGCGCAGCCAACTCGCAGGCGCGAGTGGTCCTGGTTCCCTGTTCTCGCCGGTCGAATATCCAGACGACTTCTGACGTCAGGCGGCGACCGAATAGTCATCTGCGACGGACAGCATCGCAGTCTGGTAGGCGTCGAAGATGGACCATAGCCAGAGAAGCGGCCAGAGCAGCGCGATGAGCAATGGGATCTGCAGCATCGCCCAGTCGAATCCCTTGCGATGCTGGCGGTTGAAGTGCTGGCCGAGGAACAGGAACGGAACGAACGCCAGCGCGGTGGCGACCAGC
>Ga0208113_1000289_pt1 | contig 25829 bp, 25 predicted proteins | sample Knorr_S7_td_NADW_FD_185598 | JGI IMG/M metagenome (GOLD analysis project Ga0208113, IMG submission 185598) | Marine microbial communities from Southern Atlantic Ocean transect - Knorr_S7_td_NADW_ad_2505m_LV_A (SPAdes) (version 2) | ecosystem: Environmental > Aquatic > Marine > Oceanic | place...
TCCTTGCTTGAATTACAAACAAACTTGGCACCAAGACTATTTAACTTTTCCACGTGTTCTTCTTTACGAACAATATTAACTAACGGTACATCTTCATCGAGACATATCTTTATTAACATTTGACCTAAGTTAGAAGCTGCTGCGGTGTGAACCAGTGCTGAATGGTTTTCCAACCTCATGGTTTCTACCATTCCCAGTGCTGTTAGTGGGTTAACAAAACAAGAGGCACTTTCAGCAGAAGTTACGCCTTCATGCATAACAAAACAAGATGCTGCATTGACACATCGGTATTGCGAATACATCGAACCCCCTGCCACGCCTACCGTTTTTCCAACTAAATCCTCTAAGTCTTTATGGCCAGCTTTAACAACAACTCCGCCTCCTTCATTACCCACTGGAAGGGATTGATCTAAACGGGTTTCAAGCATTCTTAAAAGGCCTTCCGGTATATCCATTGTAACCACGGCATTTTCACCTTCACCAGAAACTGACATAGAAGAAACATCAGCAGGTCCAATTAACAGGCCTAAGTCAGACGGATTTATTGGAGAAGCCTCAATTCTGATTAGAACTTCATCTTCTTTAGGTTCAGGCATTGCTGTACGTTCCACAGAAAGCAATAACTTTCCTTCTTTAGTTACTTCAGATCTGATTTGTTTTGAAACGTTTTCACTCATTTTTTTCTCCTTTTATTGTGAAATAGGAAACTTATTTCCAACCCAAGCACTGAATCCTCCGCTCATTGAACAGACATTCTGGTAGCCCATTTTATTTAAACTCTCAGCAGCTAATGCTGACCTAAAGCCACCTTGGCAGTAAAGTATTAATTGTGTGCTTCTGTCTTCAACTACAGCTTCTATATCTCTCTCAATAATTCCTTTCCCTAGGTGGATAGCTGTGGGGATCCTACCTAAATTCCATTCATTATCTTCTCTTACATCAATCAGATTTACCTTTTCCCCTTTATCCAGCCTCTCTTTTATTTGGTAGGCGTCAACTTCTGGAATTTGTTTTAGAGCATCTTCTACCAGGCTCAGGAATCCTTTAGCATGATCTTTCATATTCCTATGACTATAAAGGTCAAAGCTTTAATTATAAATAGTTTTTTTATTTTTTAGAGGGCAGACTTAATCAGCCCCGGTACATTTGTGGTAATGGAAGACAGACCCATTTCTTTATATTTTTTTGCTTGATTGATGTCATCCACTGTCCAGACATGCACTTTTTTATTTTTTTCTGAAATTAATTCAACAAAATTGCGAGAGAGTCTTGAATGACTTTCAGCGCCTACACCATCTAGGTTAAATTCTAGGAGCTTTAATAATACCTCTTCATCTAAAAATTCTTTAGGACTACTGAAAGCAATAAGGAAATTAACTGTCAGGGATTCCATCGCCTGTTTTACTCTTTTAACAACCTCTTGATGGAATGAAATAATACTTATGTATTTGGGGTCTAATTTATTTTTTTGGATATCTTCAATTAATGGATCAATTGTTTCGATGCCTTCTTTTACATCTATAAAGATTTTCTTATCTAATGGCATTTCAGAGAGCACTTCGTGAAGAGAAGGAATGGCTTCTCCGCTCCACTTTTCTCCTTTCCATTTTCCAACATCCAAGGACTTTAATTGGTTTAGGGTGCTTTCTTTTATTAGGTTTTTTTTGCCTGCCGTTCTAAACGCACTCTTATCATGCATACAGACCAGCCGATTGTCTTTGGTTAACCTGACGTCGACCTCAATACCATCTGCCTTCTGTTGGAAAGCGAGATCGTTTGCCGCTAGGGTATTCTCTGGTGCTTCTGTTGATGCGCCTCTGTGTCCAATAACCTCAACCATTAATCCCAGTTGAGGGCGCCTCCTGTTTGATATTCAATCACACGAGTTTCAAAGAAATTCTTTTCTTTTCTTAGGTCCATTATTTCTGACATCCATGGGAAAGGATTTTCAGTGTTAGGAAATTCTTCTGGCAAACCTAGCTGGACCAGTCTCCTATTCGCTATGTAGTTTAAGTACTCTTCCATCATGCTGGCGTTCATGCCGAGAACCCCTCTGGGCATAGTGTCGCGGGCGTACTCAATTTCTAGCTCCATGCCTTGTAGAATCATTCCTGCCGCTTGGTCTTGCATTTCTTCATCCCATAAATGCGGATTCTCTAATTTTATTTGGTTGATCATATCAATACCAAAATTGAGGTGCATGGATTCATCTCTTAGTATGTATTGGAACTGTTCAGATGTTCCCGTCATTTTATTTCTTCTTCCCATTGAAAGGATTTGAGTAAATCCACAGTAGAAGAAAATTCCTTCTAGGACGCAATAGAAAGCGATCAAGTTCCTCAAAAGTTTTTTGTCTCCTTCTATATCCCCAGTTTTAAAATTAGGATTATCCAGCTCTTTGGTAAAGTCTAGAGCCCAGGACGCCTTCCTAGCAACGGATGGCACTTCTCTGTACATATTAAAGAGTTCGGCCTCATCCATACCAAGGGACTGAATAACGTATTGATATGCGTGCGTGTGGATTGCTTCTTCAAAGCTTTGACGCAAAATGTACTGCCTGCACTCTGGGTTTGTGATGTGTCTGTATATGGACAAGACCAGATTATTGGCAACCAAAGAGTCTGCTGTTGAGAAGAATCCTAGGCTTCTCATTACTATCTTTCTTTCATCCTCCGATAGTCCGTTTTTATCTTTCCATAAAGCTACATCAGGAGTCATGTTAATTTCTTGCGGCATCCAGTGGTTTGCACATCCGTCTAGATATTTTTGCCACGCCCAATCATATTTAAAGGGCACTAACTGATTAACGTCCGCTCTACAATTTATCATGGCTTTTTGGTCAACATCCACTCTCGATCCCATCCCTTCAAGGGCTTCCTCACCGGTTTGTTTATCAAAGTCTGCAACAGCTTTTTTTGCTCTTTCCAATCTATCTGACAAGTTCCCAGTTTGGAGGGCAACTCTCGGTTGTTCTTCTTGCTCTACTTCTTGGGTTTGTGGTGGTGCCTGTTCTGTTTTTTTCTCTTGTATCTGAGCTTTTACAGGCTGTATTTCCTTTTCTTTTTCTTCAAATTCTTCCCAACTTAACATATTCCTTCCCCTTTATTTTACTGACACGCCTCACAGTCTGGATCTAATACAGGGCATGCTTCTGGTGCCTCCGCATCCATAGATTCTTGTGAAGCTGAAACCGCATTCAACTCTCCCGTTGCTATGGTAGATTTTTCAGTTGTTGTTGCTCCTCTAGATCTTAAATAGTAAGTTGTCTTCAAGCCCCTTAACCAAGCCATTCTGTACATAACATCCAGCTTCTTTCCATTTGGTTCATCTATATAAAGATTTAGAGACTGACTTTGGTCTATCCACTTTTGTCTTCGACTGGCAGCATCTACTAACCATTTAGGTTCTACTTCAAACGCGGTAGCGTAGATGGACTTTATTTCTTCTGGAATTCTGGATATTTCCTTAACACTTCCATCGTAATATTTAAGATCATTAACCATCACTGAATCCCACAGGTCTAGTTCTTTAAGTGCAGTAACCAAATGCAAGTTAGTTACTGTGAATTCACCGGAAAGGTTAGATTTAACATAGAGGTTCTGATAAGTAGGTTCTATTGATTGTGATACGCCTGTTATATTGGCTATGGTAGCCGTGGGAGCTATTGCCATAACATTGGAATTTCTCATTCCTTGACTTAAGACCAGTTGTCTTAAGGAATCCCAGTCCAAAGAAGTGCTTTGGTCAATATCTGCGTAGCCTTCTCCTCTGTTTTCTCTTAGATAGGCTACTGAGTCTATTGGTAAAACCCCCTGACTCCAGAGAGAGCCTTCATACGAAGAATAGGCTCCTCTTTCTTTTGCAAGATTACTAGAAGCTTTTATTGCGTAGTAACTTACCGCTTCCATTGATCTATCAGCAAACTCAACTGCTTCTCCTGAGGAATAGGGAGTATTAAGCATGTACAGGGAGTCTTGAAAACCCATGATTCCCAAACCAATTGGCCTGTGCTTCATATTAGAATTTTCGGCCGCTCCCACAGCGTAGTAATTAATATTGATCACATTGTCTAACATCCTTATAGCCGTGTTTATTGTTTGTTCTAGTTTCTCATTATCCAGCTTCCCATCTTTTATATGGTGAGTAAGGTTTACGGATCCAAGATTACAGACAGCTATTTCTTCTTGACTTGTATTTAGAGTTATCTCAGTACAGAGGTTTGAAGAATGAACCACTCCAGTATGCTGTTGTGGTGACCTGAGATTGCAGGCATCTTTGAAGGTTATCCATGGGTGTCCTGTTTCAAATAACATGGAAAGCATTTTCTTCCACAGTTCTCCAGCATCTACCTTCTTATAGAACTCGATTTCTCCATTCTGGGTTAGGCTTTCATAATATTCATATCTTTCTTTGAAAGCTTTTCCATATAGATCATGTAAGTCTGCAGTGTCACTAGGAGTAAAGAGTGTCCAAGGTTTACCCTCAAAAACCCGCTCCATAAATAAATCTGGAACCCAATTAGCCGTATTCATGTCATGAGTTCTTCTTCTGTCGTCGCCCGTATTTTTTCTAAGTTCTATAAACTCTTCAATATCTACATGCCAAGTTTCAAGGTAGGAACAAACAGCCCCTTTTCTTTTTCCTCCTTGATTTACTGCCACCGCGGTATCGTTAACTACTTTGAGGAAAGGAACTACGCCTTGAGATTTTCCATTGGTTCCTTTGATGTGGGAGCCTAGTCCTCTGACTGGCGTCCAATCATTGCCTAGGCCTCCTGCCCACTTAGACAGCATCGCGTTATCTTGTATGGCTCCATAAATTCCATGCAGGTCATCAGGTACTGTTGTCAAATAACAAGACGAAAGCTGTGAGTGTATTGTTCCTGAATTGAATAAAGTAGGAGTTGAACTCATGTAGTCGAATGAAGAAAGGAGGTTGTAAAATTCTATTGCTCTTTCTTCTCTATTCTCCTCTTTTATTGATAGCCCCATGGCTACTCTCATAAAAAAAACTTGGGGAAGTTCGTACCTAACATTATCTTTGTGGATGAAGTATCTGTCATACAAGGTTTGGAGACCTAGGTAGGTGAAGTTCTTGTCTCTCTCAGCTTTAAGTGCCGCTCCCAACTTCTTAATGTCCATATTTTGAAGCTCGGGATTGAGTATTTCATTTTCTATACCTTTTTGTATAAAAGTTTCTAAGACTTCTGGATAGAGTTTTTCCATATCAGTTTGCGTTGCCTCGTTTCTCATCTCTAAAAGAGAAAGGGCTTCAGTTCTGAGGTTATCCAGCAGTATTCTTGCAGTTACAAAGGTATAGTTAGGTTCTTTTTCCACCAGCGTTCTAGCTGTCATTACTAAAGAGGACCTTACATCAGCCATATTCACACCGTTGTAGAGGTTCTTTTTTGCTTCTTCTATTATTTCTTCTGGGGAGACGTCCGATAGACCTTCGCATGCTTCTACTACTATGGTATTTATTCTTTGAATGTCTAGGGTTGATTCTGAGCCATCATCTAAAACCACTTTAATTCCTGACTCTTTCTCGTGTTGTTCTTCTTCGCCTCTCTCTTCTTTTCTTACTTTCTTTCTTTCCTCTCGGTAAAGCACGTAAGACCTTGCGACTGTTCTTTCTTCTGAACGCATTAATTCCAATTCAACTTGGTCTTGTATTTCCTCTATATGCAGAGTTCCTCCAGAAGGCATCCTTCTTGAAAAAGTTATAGTCACCGAGTTAGCTAACTCATTTACTTTGTTATGTATCCTAGTTGATGCCGCTGCCGCTCCTCCTTCTACTGCTAGAAAGGCCTTTGTTATAGCGATCGCTATTTTTTCTTGATTGTAAGGAACCACGGATCCATTTCTCTTGATCACCCTCATTTGTCCTGGGGTTATAGCAGTTGTCTCTTTTTCTTGTTGTACGGGTTCCGTTTCTTTTATTGGTTGTGTTTCTCTTACATTTTCCATTTTTTTTGGCGCTTTTTTATTTTTTCTGTTTTCTTAAAAATACCTATATATAGTGGTGTTTTCTTTTCTATGACACAAGATACTGTGTTTTTGTACAAATTACAAGACAACAAATACTAAAAAGTTTTGTGGATTTCTTGTGGATAACAAGTTACTGAAGAAGTAGATTGGATTATGATTATTAGTGTAAAGTTTCTTTTCTTTATTCATGTTGAAAAAAGTCATTGCCATAGACCAAGGGACCACAAGTTCCAGAGCTGTTCTTTTTGATTCTGGAAATAATTTGCTGGATTTTGAGCAAATGGAAATTGAACAGCACTTTCCACATGATGGATGGGTTGAACATGATCCTGAAGAAATATGGAAATCTGTTGTTACCGTAACGGATAAGCTAATTAAGAAGCATTCACTTAAATCAACAGATATTGCTAGTATTGGAATAACTAATCAAAGAGAAACAACTGTGCTGTGGGACAGGAATTCGGGTAAGGCTATTTATCCTGCAATTGTTTGGCAAGATAGAAGAACTGCAGACCTTTGTAAGGGCTTAATAAAAGAGAAAGGTCTAGAACAAAAAGTACAAGATAAGACAGGTCTGTTAATAGACCCTTATTTTTCTGCAACCAAGTTAGCTTGGATTTTAGATAATGTATCAGGGGCAAGAAAAAAGGCGGAAAAAGGAGAGCTAGCTTTTGGAACCATAGACAGTTTTTTGGTTTGGAAACTAACTCAAGGAAAACATCACAAGACTGATGCTACCAATGCATCTCGAACAATGCTATTCAACATTGATTCTCATTGTTGGGATGATGAATTGTTGCAACTTCTCAGGATTCCTAAGCAAATTCTTCCAGAAGTTTGCGACTGCGTACATGACTACGGAGATACGTCTGTCTTTGGAGGAAGCCTCAAAATAGGAGGGATAGCAGGGGATCAACAATCGGCTTTAATTGGTCAGTGTTGCTTTAATCCTGGTGAGGCTAAAAGCACTTATGGTACTGGGTGTTTCTTGTTACTTAATACAGGGAATAAAAAGATTTCTTCAGATAATAGACTCCTTTCTACTATAGCTTACCGACTCGACGGAAAAACTACTTATGGATTAGAAGGCAGTATTTTTGTAGCTGGCTCTGCAATTCAGTGGCTAAGGGATGAGCTTAAGTTTTTTAAGTCTGCAGATGAAACCGAAGCGCTCGTAAAACACAGAAATAATGATTCAAAAGTATTGGTTGTTCCTGCCTTTACGGGTCTAGGGGCGCCTCACTGGGATCCAAGTAGCAGAGGCTCAATTTTTGGTTTAACCCGAGACACCCATATAGCAGATTTAACCGCTGCAACTCTAGAGTCAATTGCTTTCCAGACAAGAGATTTAATAGGTGCTATGGAAAGTGATGGAGCTAACTTCTCAGAATTAAGAGTTGACGGAGGGATGACCGCAAACAATTGGTTTTCACAGCAGCTATCCAATATTTTGAATCTTAAAGTTTTAAGGCCTAAAGTTATTGAAACAACTGCACTAGGAGCTTCCTATTTAGCTAGTATGCACGCAGGGCTATGTCCCGATTTAGAATCATTAAAATCAAATTGGATATGCGGCAAATCATTTGTTCCTGAAGAAAAAGACATTGCTGGCCTAGATGAAAAGTACAATAATTGGTTGTCAGCAGTAGAAAGGACCAAGGGTCTTTTTTAGCTATCTAAAACCATTAGAAGTTGGGCTTTTTGTTAGGTATCGAGAAAGCTATCAAATGATGTTATCCTGCGCACTTTTTCGAGGCAACAGCAGATGGCTGAATACAAAATTAAGACCTTAAGTAAGATATCTCCAAAGGGACTAGACCTTATATCGGAAACAGCTTGTGTTTTGGACGAAGAGTCTAAAGACCCTGATGGCGTATTGGTGAGAAGCACCAAGCTAAGTGAAAGTAATTTGAATCAATCTCTGAAGGCTATTTCTCGAGCTGGAGCAGGAGTTAATAACATTCCCATAGATTTATGCACTGAAAGAGGTGTGGTAGTTTTCAATACCCCGGGTTCTAACTCTAATGCAGTAAAAGAACTTGTTTTAGCTGCCTTGATGCTTTCTTCTCGTAACGTTATTTCAAGTATCAATTTTGTAAATAATTTAAAGCACATCGAAAAAATGGAAGAACTTGAACCCTTTCTGGAAGAGAATAAAAAGAAGTTCAAAGGCAGAGAGTTATCTGGAGCAACTTTAGGAGTAGTTGGCTTGGGAGCTATAGGTTCCAAAGTAGCCGGAATGGGGGTAGCTTTAGATATGAAAGTAGTTGGCTATGATCCAGCGCTTACAGTAGAGGCAGCCTGGAAATTACCCAGTGAAGTAGAATCTGTAGGTTCAATAGAAGAGCTTTTTTCCAGATCTGATTTTATAACTTTACATATACCGGCTATAGAGAGCACAAAAGGCATTGTTAATCTTAAACTACTTAAAAATGCTAATAACGCTTCTTTGCTAAACTTTGCAAGGCATGAAGTTGTGCACAATCAATCAATTTTAGAAGCTCTAGATAAAGGGCACCTTACAAATTTTGTAACTGATTTCCCAACACCTGAGCTGATTAAAAGAGCAAACAAACAAGGAGATGTAATTCTGTTACCACACATAGGGGCAAGCACTTCACAAGCTGAAGAGAGTTGTGCAGTTACAGCTGTCCAGCAGTTAACAGACTTTCTCCAGACAGGAAACATTATTAACTCCGTTAACTTTCCAAGCATAAATCTTCCTAGAACTACAAAAAACCGTATTGCAATTACAAATAAAAATGTACCGGCAATGATAGGACAAATAGCAACAACTTTAGGAGAACTGGAGCTAAATATAGCTGATATGACCAATGTCAGCAGAGGAGATCTGGCCTATAACTTGATAGACATAGAAAACAGCGTAAATAAAAGAGCCTTGAATAAATTGTCTTCTATTGAGAATATAATAAATGTGCGGTTAATAACTTAACAGTTTTCTTCTTTCTTAAAGCATCTAAATTTAAAAAAAAAGCTAACTCATTGTCTTTTCTAAAGAAAAAGTGCATTGAAGTAGTGCAAGTTCTGGTAATCAAGCTAGGTTTTGTTTTACACATCGTAACTTTTAAGAAATTCCAGCTAAAAAAGAATTGCATGACCAAAGTACAAAAATTGTACAATTTATGTAAGTCTTTGATTTTATTAAATAAATTTAGAATAGATCAAATTTCGATCAATTTGCTGATAAACCTCCAAGTTAGGGTCTAACTATTTAATATTTAATGTTATCCAAAGAGTTATCCACAGAAATTGTGGATAAAAAACTTTAAGATTTTGATTTAAATCTATTTTCTCCTACTATTGAGTGCTTCTTCAAATTATTGCTGATGAATAGCGAATTAAAAAAGACCATAAAGTTAGAAAAGTCTTGGTTAAAAGAACTAGGACCAGAGTTTGAGTTAAGTTATATGCAAGAACTTAAACTTTTTTTGCAAAGAGAAAAGAGAAGGGGAAAAAAAATATTACCTGAAGGAGAGGATATGTTTAAGGCCTTGAACTTGACTCCTTTAGACAAAGTTAAGGTTGTTATCCTGGGTCAGGATCCTTATCACGGCGCTGGTCAAGCACACGGACTTTGTTTTTCAGTGCCAGAAGGAGTAAGAATTCCTCCTTCATTACAAAATATATTCAAGGAGTTACAAAGTGATTTAGGTTTGTCGATTCCTTCAAATGGGTGTCTGGAGTCGTGGGCTGAGCAAGGAGTTCTTTTACTAAATAGTATATTGTCTGTAGAAAAAGGACTCGCAAATTCACATTCTTCAAAAGGCTGGGAGCTTTTTACTGATTCTGTAATATCTATGGTTAATGAAAAAAAATCCATAGTTTTTATGTTATGGGGTGGTTACGCTGCTCAGAAAGGGAAAAGTATTGATTCAACTAGGCATTTAGTTTTGAAATCAGTTCATCCTTCTCCTCTTTCGGCACACCGTGGGTTTTTTGGGAATAGACATTTTTCAAAATGTAACCAATTCCTGGAGTCAAAAAGCATAAGACCTATCGATTGGAAGGTTTATAAATCAGTTAATACTTAATACGGAGTTAGTTTCTCTTATCTTAAAAGGCCCTCCAACATAATTTTTTTCTTTTGCACTGACAAGGCAGACACTTTTTTTGTCTAAATTAACAACTTTTACTAGTTTTCCTATTTTCTTATCTTCTTGATCAGTAAGCGTCATGTTTTCAGTGATATTTAAGTCAGGAGTTTCTGCTAAGTTTAAGCGAGGGAGGTTTTTGCCACGATAATGCATTCTTGCAACAACTTCCTGGCCTGTGTAACAGCCCTTGTCAAAGTCAATTCTATTATTTACGTCATAATTAAGTTCATGAGGAGTATATTTACCTGAGTTTTCTTCAGATATTTCTACATTTTGACAAAGAATTTCATCGAGTTTCCAATCAACTCTATTAGTGTCAAGCTCAAATAGGTTTTCAAATTCAGACAACCCCTCTTTATTACAAAAGGCCAATAGGAACTTTTTACCTAGGTAACTTATAAAGGTAGAACCCTTAATTTCAATAGTATTGTCTGGATTAAGAATTTTTTTGTTATATGTATTCTCAAATATTTTTTTGTTTACGCCAAAGAAAGAAAACGACAGGTTCTCATTTATCTCTACCTTATAAAAAGGGCTATATTTTTGTAACTCTTCTTCTGTCTTTTTCAAGGTTTCATGGTGGCCGATAAGACCATAAGAACCTTTCTCCAATAGACAAAGGATGAAGGAGCTGATTATTCTCCCTTTAGCATTACACAATGCTCCCAAACAGCTATTATTTGAGTTAACCTTATTTACATCACAGGTAATTTGACCTTGGAGCAGATCGAATGCTCCTTCGCCATTAATTTCTAAAACACTTAAATGATTAAGGTCTGTAATTTTATTTTTATCCATACCAGACCTAAACTATTATAAACCTACAGTGGATTCAAATTTATACAAAAAGGCTTATTTTCTTTCCCGAAGGGGTTTGCAGGAGTTGGATCTTGTATTTACACCTTTTGTTGAAGAGAGGTTTTCAGAATTAAACCAGGAGGATAAAGTTTCTTTTCTCGAATTACTAGACAACAATGATGTTGATCTGATGGATTGGATAATAAATGAAAAGCCAACTCCAAGAGAGTTTAATAACATAGTCATTCAAGTTAAGGATTATTTGAAAAATGAAAGAAAGTAATTGTATTTTGATAGCTGAACTGGGAGCTACTAATGCTCGAATTGCCTTAACTAGGGACGGGACCACTCTTATAGAATTAAAAGAATACCTCCTGACTGACTTTTCTACAGTAGATTATTTATTTGAAGCTTATTTTGAAGAAATTAAGCAAAGAGCTTCTAGAGGCATAATTGGGGTTGCAGCCCCAGTATTAGGAGAAGAAGTAAGATTTACAAATAACAATATCATGTTTAATCAGAGAACATTAAAAGATAAGATTTTTTCAAAAGGCCTTAAGGTTATAAACGACCTAGAGCTTCAGGCTTACGCGCTAGAAGATTTAGGTGATGAAGAAGTTCTAAGAATAGGAGAAATTGAAGAAGAAAAAAAAGGTTCTAAAGTATTAATCTCCCCCGGGTCAGGTTTAGGACTTGCAGGAATAGTTGATAAGCAGATAATTTTTACAGAGGGGGGTCATCTGAACATCCCTCCTGATTCCCAAGATATAAATGAGATACTAAAAAAATTTAAGCAAGACAGAGGAAGAAATCCAACTTTTGAAGACCTGATGTCTGGTAAGGGAGTTAACTATATCTATAAATGTTTTAGTAATTCAAAAAATTCTGGATACAGCAATGAAGAAATATTAGTTAATAAGGTTGATTCAGACTGCTTTAAAACCAGAAAACTTATGCTTTACTTACTGGCAACTTATGCGAAATACATAGCTCTTATTTGGGGCGCAACTTCTGGAGTGTATTTTTCTGGTTCAATCGTAAATAGTCTTTTACAACCTGAAGAATTAGAGTCTTTTAGAGCTGATTTTGAAAACAGCTCCACAATGCAAGAATTACTAGTTACAATCCCTATCTTTTTAATTAAAGACCTTAATCTTGGGCTTAGAGGAGGTCTTGTGTTGGCTTTAAGAGACTAAAAAATTATAAAATTGTAGAACTTTTTGATTATTTTCAAGTCTACTTGATTAAAAGATATGAATGCTGAAGTGAAAAAGAGCAATAAGGATAAAGATCTAATCCTAGTTAGAAGAGCTAAAAGGGGCGATTATAAGGCCTTTGATCTCTTAGTTCTTAAATATCAATCTCGGATTATAGGATTAGCTATGAAATTCGTAAAAGACATCCAAACAGCTGAGGATGTTGCCCAAGAATCATTCATAAAAGCCTACAAATCATTAGATTCTTTTAGAGAAGAAAGCGCTTTTTATACTTGGCTTTATAGAATAACCTCCAACACTTCAAAGAATTATTTAATTTCTAAAAAAAGAAAAAAAGAGCTCTTAGAATCAGAAATATTGTCTTCAGAAGAGATAGATATTTTTGATATACCTGGAGGAAGTTCACCTGAAGAGATACTACAAGCTAACAATTTGAGGGAAGTAATTTTCGAATCTTTAAGTAACCTTCCTGAAGATATCAGGACAGCAGTATCTTTAAGAGAATTTGAAGGACTTAGCTATGAAGAGATTTCTGAAGTACTAGGTTGTCCGATTGGTACTGTAAGATCAAGAATTTTTAGAGGTAGAGAAATAATTCAAGAGAAAATCTCCCCTTTATTAAATAGTAATATTAAATTAATCAAAGGGTCAAAAAGAATATGAATCAAGCAATAAAAGAAAGAATATCTGCAATGGTAGATGGAGAGCTTTCTGAGTTCGAAGTCAGAAGAGTTCTGGAAGAGATTGAAGCTAATCCAGAGTTAAGAGATTATTGGATGAAGCTTCAGGTAGCTAAATCTGGACTGAAAGATAAATCTTTAGGTTATTTAGATAGGGATGTTTCTAAGAGAGTAGCAAGAGAGCTGGGTAAAATTATTGAAGAACCAAAAAAAGCAATTTCTATAAATAAGGCTTATTTGTCCATGGCTGCTGCAGCCTCAGCAGGCCTAGCAATAGTCTTTTCTTTTGGAGTCTTTGATTCAATAGATAGAAGTTTATCTCCAGAAGAGCTATTTGCTTCTGAGGCTTCAAAACAAATTGCTGATGCTATTTCTAGTCCTCAAGCTATGCAGGTGTTGGATAAAGCGCTAACTGGAATGAATGTAACTTTACAAGATCTCAATGCAGGAAAAAAAGGTCAGGTTTATGCAAATTATAGATTTCCTTCAAACGGAAAAACTTTTAGAGTTAGTTTGTCACCTGCTTCTACAGCATTACCTGAATTAAGGAATGCCCAAGCACCTAAACTGGCTTACTTGGAAACAAAAAATGGCGTTTATATTATTTCCGTAAGTGGGGACATTTCATCAGAACAAAAGTCTCAAATCTTAAGAAATGCAAACTTTTCCTTTAACAAACTAAACTAACTTTCAACTTAATATTATGGGTAAATTATTAGCTGTATTTCCTTTGTTTACACTTTTAGTGTCTTTAAACATACAAAGTGCTAACAACCAATTACCAAGCTTTTCTGAACTTGTTGAAGTTTCTTCTCCTGCGGTTGTAAATATTAGCAGTAGCAAGACAGTAAAGAGCAGGGGTTATGGTTCAAGGGGGTTTAATAATGACCCCTTTTACGATGATTTCTTCAAAAGATTCTTTGGAGAACCACCTAGACGAGGCCAAGGTCAAGGCCAAAGAGAAAGAGAGGTAAGGTCTGGAGGCTCTGGTTTTATTATTTCTAAAGATGGATATTTATTAACTAATAATCATGTAGTGGATGATGCAGATGAAATTATTGTGAGCTTAAGTGACCGTAGGGAATATAAAGCTGAACTGATAGGTTCAGACGAAAGGTCTGACTTAGCTTTGTTAAAGATTGAAGCAGAGAATTTACCTGTAGTGAAAATAGGAAAGTCTAATGATTTAAAAGTGGGGGAATGGGTTGTCGCTATTGGTTCTCCATTTCAGCTTAATTTTTCTGTCACAGCAGGAATAGTTAGTGCAAAAGGAAGAAGTATTCCCAACGGATCAGATTCAACTTATGTTCCTTTTATACAGACAGATGTAGCTATCAATCCTGGAAACTCTGGAGGCCCTTTATTCAATCTTGAAGGAAAGGTAGTGGGTATAAATTCACAGATTTATACAAGATCTGGAGGTTATATGGGGGTTTCTTTTGCTATCCCGATAGATTACGCCATGGATATTGTTAATCAACTGAAGGAAGGTGGATCAGTTGCAAGAGGCTGGTTGGGTGTAAGCATACAAGAAGTGACTAGTGATTTTGCGAAAAGCCTAGGAATGTCTGTTCCTAAAGGGGCTTTGGTCAGTCAAGTAATGCCTGATAGCCCAGCAGAGAAAGCTGGATTACTAGTTAGAGATGTGATTGTTGAGTTTGACGGAGTTGAAATAGTGTATTCAGGAGATCTTCCGCAGACAGTGGGAAGTATAAAACCTGGCTCGAAAATAGAAGCTAATGTCATACGCGAAGGTAAGACAAAAAAAATTAAAATAGAAGTTGGCAAACTACCGGATAATTTAAGCTTAGCCAGTTCATCTCAGGGAAATAAATCTAGCGATTTAGGGGTAGTAGTTAGAGAGCTAACATTTGAGGAAAGGAGAGAAATGAAGCTTGACCATGGGGTTCTTATTACCGAAGTAAACCCAGAGGGCTTAGCAGCTCAGCAAGGCATACTGAAAGGGGACATTATTACCTACTTACTTAATCAAAAAATAAGAAACAGCAGAGATCTTTCCAGCGCATTAGAAAAAGCTAAAGAAAACTCAGATGTTGCAATGATTGGGTTAGTACGTGGTGGCGTACAAACATTTCGTAGCTTAAAACTAACAAAATAGTTAACCTTTGCTCATCATAAGCTGAAAAAGCGCTTAAAACTTATGGACATAAGGAATTTTTCTATTATTGCTCACATTGATCATGGGAAGTCTACTCTAGCTGACAGGATAATTGAGCTTTGTGGCGGTTTAACTGAACGAGAGATGTCAGATCAAGTTTTGGACACTCTAGACCTAGAAAAAGAGAGGGGCATTACAATTAAAGCTCAGACAGTCAATTTGAATTATTTGGCTGATAATGGTGAAACTTATCAATTAAATTTAATTGACACTCCAGGACATGTAGATTTTGCTTATGAAGTTTCAAGGTCTTTATCGGCCTGTGAAGGAGCCATTCTGTTAGTAGACGCATCGCAGGGAGTTGAAGCTCAAACTTTATCAACTTGTTTTAATGCAATTGAAGAAGGACTCAACATTATTCCTGTATTAAATAAAATAGACCTTGATCAAGCAGATCCAGAGAGAGTAAAGAAAGAAATACAAGAGATTATAGGCATAGATGCTTCTTCAGCCCCATGTATAAGTGCGAAAGAGGGTATAGGCATCAAAGAAGTTTTAGAAAAAGTCATTAAAGAAGTTCCTTCAGCTTCAATAAATGTTAAATCTCCTTTGCAGGCTTCCATCATAGATTCATGGTTTGATAATTACTTGGGGGTGGTATCTTTAGTTAAAGTGGTAAATGGGTCTCTAAAAAAAGGTGATTTGATAGAGGTGCATTCTAAAAAAGAAAAACACTCAATTGATAAGTTAGGTGTGTTTACTCCTAAGAGGAAAGAATTAGATGAATTGTCTTCCGGCCAAGTAGGATTTGTGTGTGCTTCAATAAAAGAAATAAGAGGAGCTCCAGTAGGGGATACAATCATTAAAAATAATTCCAATACGGAACAACTTCCTGGATTTAAAGAAATTAATCCACAGGTGTATGCAGCCCTTTTTCCTCAAAGTGCTGATGATTTTGAATCTTTTCGAGAGGCACTTGAAAAACTATGTATTAATGACGCTTCTTTGCACTACGAACCTGAGCATTCTGATGCCCTGGGAGCAGGGTTTCGTTGCGGTTTTTTAGGGACTTTGCATATGGAAATAATCTCTGAAAGATTAAACAGAGAATACGGAGTTGATCTTATAACCACAGCCCCAACAGTTGCCTACAGGATATTAGATAAAGAAGGAAAAGAAATAAGAATTGAAAGTCCAAGTTCTTTACCTGAACCTAACAAAATAGAGGAAATAAGAGAGCCGATAGCCAAAGCAAATATTCTGGTTCCTGAAAAATTTATAGGGTCAGTAATGTCACTCTGTAATGAGAGGAGGGGACGACAATGTTCTCTACGTTATATTGCTGGTCAAGCCGAATTAGTTTATGACATTCCCTTAAGTGAAATAGTTATAGACTTCTTTGATAGGCTTAAGTCCATCAGCAAAGGCTATGCCTCTTTAGATTATTCTTTGGACAGGTATGAAAAAGGAGATGTGATCAAATTAGATATTCTTTTAAATGGAGATAGAGTAGACGCCCTAGCAATAATTGTTCATAGATTAGCAGCTCAAGCTAAAGCAAGACAGCTAACCAAGTCCCTCAAAGAAGTTATTCCAAGACAGCAATTCGATGTTGCTATACAAGCTGCCATAGGCGGAAAAATAATTTCGAGACAGACAATAAAAGCTTTTCGAAAGAATGTAACCGCTAAACTTTATGGAGGAGACGTTACCAGGAAAATGAAGCTTCTGGATAAACAGAAGGCAGGTAAAAAGAGAATGAAAAAGATTGGAAAAGTTGAAGTGCCGCAAGAAGCATTTCTTACAGTTTTAAGGGTAAATGACTGAGATGGAATCCCATTAACTATAAGATATGGATCAGATACTAATACTTCTAATAATTTCAGGTTTTATAAGCTATTCTGCTTGGATTTTTTCTACTATCAACACAAATAAGATTGGTACCCAGATAGCTAGTGGGGCAATGTTTATTATTGTCCTGTTATTACTTTGGCGAGTTTTCCAATTAAATTTAGATTTTGGATTAGTTCTGTCCATAGCAACTCTTTTTGCTGGGTTATCTTGGATTATGGGGTTAATTCTTAAACTGAAAAGTTTAATCTCAGAGAGTGGATCTTATTTTTGGATTTTACTTGTAATTTTGTGCATTAGATCTTTTGCTTATGAACCTTACCAAATTCCTTCAAGCTCCATGGAGCCGGGATTGCAAGTAGGAGACTTTGTGCTAGTTAATAAATTTGCTTATGGAATAAGGTTGCCAGCAATAAATAAGTTAGTTTCTAAAGGAAAAGAGCCAAAAAGGGGTGAGGTTGCAGTATTTATACCGCCTCATTCTTTGTGTGATTCAACGCCTGAAGAAGCTAGACCCGAGATATCATCTATGTCAATTAGAGATAGCCAAATTTTCTTAAGAAGATTTCTTTCACTACAAGAAGCTAAATGCACTACCTTGGGAATTAAGTACATTAAAAGAGTAATAGGACTTCCAGGGGACAGAATTGAAATAAAAGGATATGAGCTTTTTATAAATGGCAATAAAGTTAAACAGGAACTTTTGGATAAGAGTAGTGAAGAAAGCCTTTATTTGGAAACCATCGATGATATTGACCACATTGTGAGAACTTTAGGAATTTCTGAATATGAAAATTTTGTCTGGGATGTGCCTCCCAATAAATATTTAGTAATCGGTGACAATAGAGACAACAGTTTGGACAGTAGAGCCTGGGGCTATTTTTCAAAGGAAAACCTTATCGGAAGAGGTGAATTTATTTGGTTGCACTGGGGTTCTTTCACTGAACTCCCACACTTCCAACGAAATCAACGTATTCAATAACCTGCTTGTGTCTTCTAATTTTAAGAAACTAAAATCTGATTTTAATAATAAAGCGCTTTTAGATTTAGCTCTAACCCATAAGAGTGCTTCTAAGAATAACAATGAGCGGCTTGAGTTTTTAGGAGATGCAATTATTAATTTTTATGTAGCAGAAAAGCTTTTTGAAACTTATATTGACCTACTAGAAGGCAAATTAACTCAGTTAAGAGCTTCACTTGTAAGTAGAAATTATTTAAACAGTTTGGGTTTGAGCATAGGTTTATCTAAAGAACTAAGATTAGGAAAGGGGGAGTCTACTGAAAATAATTCAATCATCGGTAATGCTCTAGAAGCAATTGTAGGGGCAATTTTTTTAGACTCAGGACTAGAAAATACAAAAAAGTTTCTTGATGAACTTTACCTTGAGAAGTTTGCAAACCTACAACCCAACTTGGATTCCAGAGATTCAAAGTCACATCTACAGGAAATCTTACAAAAAAAAGGGCTCCCTTTACCCACTTATCAATTGATGGATCAAGGGCCAAAATATATTGATGACAGATTTGTGAGTACATGCAGCTCAAATGATTTAGCAATATCTGCTACGGGAAAGGGAAAGACTAAGAAAATTGCTGAGCAAGAAGCTGCTAAATTATTATTAGAAGAACATTTCAAGAATGAATAGTAGTCAGACAAAAAAAACAGGCATGGTTTCCTTAATAGGGAAAACAAATGTGGGTAAATCAACTTTATTAAATCAGTTGGTAGAACAAAAAGTCTCAATTACATCAAGAAAACCTCAAACAACTAGACAAAGACTTTTAGGTATCAAGACCGAAGGAAGTAATCAAATAATTTATGTGGATACGCCGGGTTTTCATCAAGGCCATAAAAGGGCATTAAACAAATTTATGAACAAGACAGCTTTATCTTCAATCGAAGGAGTCGATATAGTTCTTTTTGTAGTAGATGCTTTAAATTTTTCCCCGACGGATGAACATTTATTGAACCGAGTACCTCCCAAAGACAATCAAGTAATGCTGGTTATCAACAAAATAGATAAAGTTGCTAAGAAGGAAAAGTTAATGCCTTTTGTTGAAGAAGTCATAAAACTGTTTCCATTTTCAGAAGTCATCCCAATTTCAGCATTGAAAAGGAAAAATATTGATATCTTGGAAAAGGAGATAACAAAAAGATTGCCCGTTGGCGCTCATCTTTATCCTGAAGATCAAATAGCAGGCAGTTCAGAAAGATTTTTGGCAAGTGAAATAATTAGAGAAAAATGTATCTCTAGAGTGGGAGACGAAATTCCGTATAGACTTTCAGTTGTTATCGATAGCTTCAAAGAAGAAGACAAGTTAATAACCATTGATGGAACAATTTACATTGAGAAAGAAAGTCAAAAAGGCATAGTTATAGGAGAGCAAGGTAAGCGTCTAAAAGCTATAGGCACTGCTGCTAGAAAGGAGCTGGAAGGAATGTTAGATAATAAGGTTATGCTTAGGCTTTGGGTTAAAGTTAAGAAAGATTGGACAAATGACCGCAGTGCGTTGAATTTCATGGGGTATAAGATTGTTTAAGAGTTTAACCCTTGAATCCGCAATTGTTTTGCATACAAGGCCTTATAAAGAAACCAGTTTAATTGTGGATAGTTTCACTAGAAATCATGGGAGAGTTTCTTTTGTCGCCAAAGGAGCAAAAAGACCCAAAAGCAAAATAGGAGTAATCAAGACCCCTTCGTGTTTATTTCTAATATCTTGTAGAGGCAAAGGAGATCTTAAAACCCTAACTCATTGCGAAATAAGTACATACTTTGATCCTTCTTCAGAAAACTTCAATTCTTTGATTTATTTAAATGAACTACTAATCAAACTTTTAGAGAAAGAAGACCCTCATCCTGAAATTTTTGATCATTACTTAAAGGTATGTGACTTTTTAAAACATTTAGGTAAGAAGGATTTAGGAACCCATCTCAGATTCTTCGAACTTAACCTTTTAAAAGAAATTGGTTATGGCCTTGATCTAAAATTTGAAGCCAACTCCAATAATGAGATTAAGGAGGAGAAAAGGTACGCTTTCAATCCCATAATAGGCTTCCAGCCTTTAAAAGATTCTTCGGATGAAGAGAATAGTTACCACGGAAAAGATATCATTAATTTCTCAAAAGGAGACTTAACTAGCCCAGATTCTCTTTTGGCATCTAAACAAATTATGAGAGAAGCTATAGACTTCCATCTAGGCAATAAATCTATAAAAATAAGGGAGTACCTCTCCATTCAAGGAAGTTAAGCATGATTAAAGGAATTGGAACAGATTTAGTAGAAAAAAGAAGAATCAAGAATGCTATATCTAAATTTGGCGATAAATTTATAGAAAAGGTGTTAACAGAAAAGGAAAAAGAGGAATATCAAAGTAAAACTTCTTTACATAAAAAGATTTCTTTTATTAGCAATAATTTTGCTTGCAAAGAAGCTACTTCTAAAGCCTTGGGAACTGGCTTTACTAAAGGGGTTTCCCTAAAGAGCATAGAAGTTCTGAGAGAAGATAACGGTTCACCTTACTTAAACCTTCTTGGAGCAGCAAAAAAGAGAGCTGATCAAAATGGTTACGAATTCTTTAAGTTAAGCATCTCTGATACTAAGGAGCATTCCTTAGCTGTGGTTATAGGAGAAGGCAAATGAAGATTATTCTTTTGGGGCCTCCTGGAGCTGGAAAAGGAACGCAAGCCGAAGTACTTTGCCAAGAATTCAATATACCGCATATTTCTACGGGTAATATACTCAGAGACGCTATTAATGCAGGGACAGATTTAGGCAAAAAAGCTAAAAAATTGATGGATGAAGGCATCTTAGTTTCTGATGAGGTCATAGTAGGAGTAGTCATTGAACGAATAGCCCAAACAGACTGCAAATCTGGTTTTTTATTTGATGGTTATCCTAGAACTATCCCACAGGCAAAGGCCCTAGATGATAATTCTATTGAGATAAATTTAGTAATAGAAATCAATGTTCCAGATGATGTCATAATTGATCGTATGTCCGGCAGGAGAGTGCACTTAGGTTCAGGCAGGAATTATCACTTAGAATTTAATCCCCCAAAAGTATCAGATATAGATGATCTTACTGGTGAACCTCTTATTCAAAGGGAGGACGACAAGCCAGAGACTGTGAAAGACAGGCTTGAGGTTTATCGTTCTCAGACATTGCCATTAATAGATTTTTATTCTGAAAGAGCCCGAAGAGAAAACTTAAATTACCTAAAAATATCAGGAACAGGGTCTCCTGTTGATGTTTCTGATCTCATACTGGATAAGATCAAAAATAGTTGATGCCCAACATACTGGCTATAGAGACTTCAAGTGATGCATGCTCTTTGGCGGTATCTGATGGAAAGAGATCAGTAGCCTGTCATGAATTGATACCGCAACGGCACACTGAAAAATTGTTGGTATTAATGCAACAGCTAATGAATAAAATAAACCTAACTTATCAAGATCTTGATGTTGTTGCTATGGGTTGCGGTCCAGGTTCTTTCACAGGTACTCGGTTGGCTTGTTCAGTTACTCAAGGTTTAGCTTACAGCACAGGCATACCTGCTATTTCTGTTTCGAGTATGCAGATATTAGCTCAAGGTATTAACAGAGAATTTAGATGCGCAGAAGTTACTGTTTTGATCAATGCTCATATGGAGCAAATTTATGTAGGCGAATTTGAATTCGCTGAAGAACAGTTAATATCAGCTTCTGAAAAAGCCCTGTATTTGGATGAATTTAAAAAAGTAAATTTTTCACAAGGCTCTTTTTTTGTAGGAGATGGATGCCTGCTTGTTAAAGAGTATTTAAAGGATTTTGACCCCAAAGTCCACGAAAGGTACCCAAATGCAGAAGACCTTCTTACCGAGGCCGCAAGAAGATTTAAAGAGGGAATTACTCTTGATCCTAAAGACCTAGAGCCCGTGTACCTTTCTGGAGAGGAACACTGGACTAAAAAGTAAATGGATACGCTTCAATTAATTTTACTTTCTGTAGTTCAAGGGCTTACAGAATTTCTGCCTGTTTCGAGCTCAGCTCATTTAGTCCTGCTAAGCGAATTCTTAGGCGAAGAGGATCAAGGCATTATTTTTGATGTGGGAGTTCATTTTGGAACCCTAATGGCTGCTTTGGTCTATTTCAGATCAGATCTAAAGAAGATGATAATTAATTTAGGTTCCCATAAATTTTTAAGCAAAGAAAATAACTTAACAACTAGCTTAATAATTGCAGTCATTCCTATCCTATTGTCGGGTTTTCTTTTAAGAGATTTCGTGAACTTGAACTTGAGAAACAGCGAAGTGATCGCTTATGCAACTATCATTTTTGGAATACTCTTATACACAGCTCAACTTCGAAAGGGAAAAGAGGATTTGGATTCTGTTAACTTAAAACAAGCATTGATCATAGGACTATTTCAGTGCTTAGCTTTAATTCCTGGTACATCAAGATCTGGAATCACCATTACAGCAGGTTTATTTCTAGGACTCAGTGCTACTGCGGCTTCAAGATTCAGCTTTCTTTTGGCTATTCCTACCATCGGAGCTATTGCTTTGGCGGAACTCATAAGGGTTAGCTTCATTGATATTACGGATAATGGAACTGAGCTTTCCATTGCATTAATTATTTCATTCTTGGTTGCCTATATTTCCATAGACATGTTCTTAAAGTTAATAGATAGAATTGGTTTTACACCTTTTGTAATTTACAGATTGCTATTAGGCGGATGGCTTTTAATGTACTGGACATGAAAGAATCTACTCTTTTTGTAGCTTCTAGCAATGAGCAGTTAAAACCAAAGGCCTTAACGCTTGCTAAAAAAATTAAGCTTCCCTTTGCGGGTAACCTAGAATCCCTGAAACAACAGAAAAAAAACTTTTCAGGAAGTTCTTTTTTAGTGGTTACTGAAAATTTGATCTACCTTAAAAAGGAACTTTCAGGTACTTCTAAGCCAATTTTCTGCGATTTCTTGAAATGGGATAAAGAGAGTAAAAAAAGTAACTTAATTAAAACCATGAGAGGGCTTCCTAAGCCAAGTGTGATTATTGATGCAACTGCAGGACTAGGAAAAGACGCTTTAGTTCTTAGCTCATTAGTAGAAAAAGTTATCTTAATAGAAATAGTCCCCTGGGTTTCTGTACTTCTGGAAGATGGGATTAAAAATTCAAGAGATTCATTACCTGATTTAATGCATACAAGCGTCATCTGTTCCAACGCAAAGAAATTTCTTTTAGGCTTAAAATTTAAGCCCGACGCGATTTACCTTGACCCTATGTTTGAAAATACAGGCAAATCAAAGGCGAAAAGAGAAGTACAGGTGTTGAGAGATTTAACAGTTCAAACAGATGAAGAAGAATTGTTTAAAGTTGCCCTTAAAAAAGCCAAAGATAGAGTTGTCGTTAAAAGGCACAAAAAAGCTAAAAATCTTGGAGGCATAAAACCAACTTTCTCATTAAAGGGGAGGGTTGTCCGTTATGACGTTTATTCTCTTAAATTGAGTTGATTGACCTCATGCATAAATTCTTGGTTGAAGAATTGTTGGAATTCTTTTTGAACCCTCTGAGTTATTCTTGAAGCGGATAACTTGTTGCTTGTGTTTTCTTTTATATATCTATCTTCTAAGAGCTTAGTTATAAAAAATTGAAATTTAGAAGCATCTGAGAATTCTGTGTACAACCAACCTTCAATTTGTTGGAGTTTGTTTGCGATAGCAACACATCTTTGCTGGAGTTCAACTACATCCGTCCCTTCTTCTTTCCACAAGGTACTCATGACAATATAGAACCTTTTGATGCTCGGTTCACTGATATTGCTTAGAGCCCAGAAATCTCTATATTCTTTACCATTTTTTTCTGGTTTGCTTAAAAGACCCTTATCTTTTTTAACAATTAAACCTGATTTAATTAATGTCTTTAAATTTTTAGCAATAACCTTATTGATTTGTTCACCTTTCCAAGGTAAATAAACATCACTTTGAAGGAATGGGTAGACAAGGTTTGTTAACCTTATAATTTCTTCTTCAGACAACTTTTCTACATACTTTAGTGACAGACAGATTAACGAATAGAGAAGGTAGTAATGAGAAATATTATTCTGATAAAAACTAAGCAGAGCAGCTTCGTTTCTAGTGGGTCTAAATACTCTTTCTCCTCCGATCAATTGACTGTTAATTAATCCCAGAGCTTCTGTTTTAGCGATTACTTTCTTGGGAGATTCTTCTGTCAGCCACACATCTTTATAGTCATCGTTCTTTTTTAGAAGATCAATAAACATTTCAATCCGTTTGCTTATCGAATTTGAATCTAAGGTCTGGGTTGTCTCAGTGAGAAGGCTCAGAGAAAACAAACTTGATGTAGTAACAACAGCAGATTTATTTATACCCTTCATCACTTCTGTACCTAAGTTATTAGTAGCTTTTTTTAGCCAGTTTGGTCGATCTAGAGGTGAATTAATCTTATAGTTTTTTTCACCCAGTTCACTTTCGAGGAAATCTTTAAGGTCTATAGGGTCCCCAAAATTTATATAGACACTACCAAGAAAATTTCTAAAGTCCTTAATTGATTTAAATACGTCTAGAACGCTCTCTCTTTTCTTTTGTTCTCCCAATAATTCCGATAAATAACTATTACCTTCAATAATTTTTTCATAACCAATATAAATAGGAATCAATTTAACATTCTCATTGCTTAAACTAGCAAAGCTTCGTATTGTCATGGATAAGAGGCCTGGCCTAGCTTGAAGGGAAAACCCGCTTCTACTTCTACCACCTTCAGGAAAAAATTCAACAGACGATCCTCTTTGCAATAATCGTTTGAAATATTGAAAGAAGATAAGGCTATACAACTTGTTACTTGTGAATGATCTGCGCATAAAGAATGCTCCACCGCCCTTACCTATAGTTCTTAAGATAGGCAGATTCATGTTATTTCCAGCAGCTACGTGTGGAAGCATCAAACCTTTTTCTAGCAGAATGTAAGAAAAAGCCAGGTAATCAATATGGCTCCTGTGACAGGGCACATAAATGAGACCATTCTCATCTGCTATTGATTTAATTTTATCCAAGTTTTGAATTTGAATACCGTCATATCTTTTATTCCAGAACCAACCCAATCCTCTTTGTAGATTTCTTACAATTGGATAATTAATATCTGAACAGATCTCATTTGCGTACTTAAATGCTTTTTTATTTAGCTTTCTTGTCCTCTTAAGATCTCCATTACTTTGAACCTTTATCTCTTTTCTTACTACCTTGTCTCTAGCTAAAGATCTCACCAAAGTTCTTCTATGAGAAATGTCTGGTCCAATAGCAGCTTTCTTTGTCTTTCTAAAAAGGGCTCTTAAATAACGACTAATCAATCTTGAGCTTTCTTCTACAGTTCTATCTCTTTCTTTTAGTTCAGAGAGAATAAAAGGTTTGTTAAACTTAATAACTAAAGACCTTCCGTGCAAAAGCACTCTAAAGAATTTCTTAAAAGAACCACTTACTGCCCAAGATTGTGAAAAGACTATTTTAAAAAACGATCTTTGTTTATCCGGATGTATACCCCAGAAAAAGGATACAGGTACCAAAATTACTTCATCATCTTCTAAGGTTAGTATTTCAGGTAAGTTTTGGGGTAAAAATCTCTTAATTTTTTGCTCGCCTATGTTGAACTTTGGCGGTATCAAGCGAATGTATCTTTGTAAATTCGTTTTCTCAAAATATTCTTTAGGAGACGGAGCATTTAGCTTATTTGTGTATTTATCTAATGCAACTAATTCGCTAATGGACTTATTAGGAAGGGCATAAATGGTTTTAACTTTATTGAGATCCTTCTCTGAAATACCTTCTTCAAATTCTGCTTCAAACCTAATAAATGGAGAAATGCAGTATTTAACTACTGAAAAAACTCTTTCCCTAAACCAAAATCTCAACATAAGATACAAGAATATAATTTTAAGAAGAGAGTTTAACCTTTCAAAGTAAACTTTTTACTAAGACTTTTTGCCGGAGTGGCGGAATTGGTAGACGCAGGGGATTCAAAATCCCCCGATTTTTTAATCATGGGGGTTCAAGTCCCCCCTCCGGTACCA
>Ga0208113_1000293_pt1 | contig 25773 bp, 25 predicted proteins | sample Knorr_S7_td_NADW_FD_185598 | JGI IMG/M metagenome (GOLD analysis project Ga0208113, IMG submission 185598) | Marine microbial communities from Southern Atlantic Ocean transect - Knorr_S7_td_NADW_ad_2505m_LV_A (SPAdes) (version 2) | ecosystem: Environmental > Aquatic > Marine > Oceanic | place...
TTTGCAATATGAGTTCAAAAGATGCTTCGGCGACTTCAAATTGATAGCCATCATGTTCCAATGATTTAATCTGATGCACCAGATCCCTGGTTAATTGTTTATCGCCATTTAGTTCAATATTTAACTCATCAGCTTTAAATCGAATATTACTTTGGCCCGAAAGATCCGAAATGAGAACACGTTGATGACTCCCCACTTTTTCAGGATCAATATGCTCATACATTCTGCTGTCTTTCATAACTGCACTTACGTGGATTCCACCCTTATGAGCAAATGCCGATTTCCCTACATAAGGTGCCTGATCATCGGGGTGTAGATTCATTAATTCATAAACGAAGTGCGTTAAAGGAGTCAGCTTTTCTAAATCGATTTCTGATTGCATTTGGCGATGCATTTTTAAAATTAAATTGGGGATAATTGTCCCTAAATTTGCATTGCCGCAACGTTCACCCACACCATTTATTGTCCCTTGAACATGAGTTGCACCTGCTACAACCGCTGCCAAAGTATTGGCTGTTGCGAGACCACCATCATTATGAACGTGCACACCAATTTGTGATTCAAACTTTTTAACTACGGCTTTCGTAGCTTCCTGAATAAACTCCGGCAGAGAACCACCATTTGTATCACATAATACTAACGTGTCTGCACCGCCTTTTTGTGCTGCATCTAACATCTTTAATGCAAAAGATGGAGATGTTTTATAGCCATCATAAAAATGTTCCGCGTCAAAGATGATACGCTTCCCTTCCTTAACCAAAAAAGCGACCGATCTTTCTATCAGTTCTGCATTTTCATCTTCTTCTAAACCCAGCCCTTTTTCTGAATGAAGTTGCCAAGTTTTACCAAAAATTGTTATAATAGATGTTTCAGCTTTTAAAAGAGCATTCAAATTAGGATCTGATTCGATTTTATCTGGCCAACGCGCTGTAGACCCAAAAGAACAAACTTGTGCCTGTTGCAGATTTAATTCATGGCATCGCCGGAAAAACTCCTGGTCACGCGGATTGCTACCGGGCCAACCTCCTTCCAATATATTAATTCCAAAATCATCTAATTTATCCGCAATACGAAGCTTATCATCTACGGATAAATTGACGCCTTCACCTTGAGTTCCATCTCGAAGAGTTGTATCAAATAATTCAATCGTTTTTAATTGTTCATTTATCATGTTGTAAATATCCAAGGATGTTTTTTCTGGTAATTTGTCTCAAATGCTCTTATCACTCCTGCATGGGATAAGGTCAGGCCAATTTCGTCCAATCCTTTCAATAAGGCATCTTTCCTGAATTTTTCCAGTTCAAAAACTAATGTATTGCCGGATGGATCAATTAATGACTGCTCATCTAAATTCACCATTAAAGCAAATCCAGGTTTAGACTCCGTTTTTTTAAAAAGAGATAGAATATTTTCTTCGTCTAACGTGATTGGTAGGATTCCATTTTTGAAACAATTATTATAAAAAATGTCTGCAAAACTTTCTGCTATAATCGTCTTGAAACCATAATCTGCCAAAGCCCAAGGAGCATGCTCACGACTGGAACCACATCCAAAATTTTCACGAGTTAATAAAATAGATGCACTTTTATATCGATTTTGGTTTAAAACAAAATCTTGATTTAGGGGGCGGTTGCTGCAATCCTGACCTGGCTCACCATGATCCAAATACCGCCATTCATCAAATAAGTTTGGACCAAAACCAGTCCGGTGAATAGATTTTAAAAACTGTTTTGGGATAATCGCATCAGTATCAATATTGGCACGGTTTAATGGTGCTACAATACCGGTAAATGATTGAAATTTTTCCATCTTAATTATTCCAATTGGTTGTCACATTAACAAAATGACCTTTAATTGCAGCAGCAGCGGCCATGGCAGGGCTCACCAAATGTGTCCGCCCGCCTTGCCCTTGGCGACCTTCAAAATTCCGGTTCGATGTTGATGCGCAGCGTTCACCTGATTCTAAACGATCCGCATTCATAGCCAAACACATAGAACAGCCGGGCTCTCGCCATTCAAAGCCTGCATTCAAGAATATTTTATCCAACCCTTCCTTTTCAGCTTGGTCTTTTACAGGGCCAGACCCAGGAACAACCATAGCCAATTTGATAGAATCAGCAATTTTTTTACCTTCAACTATTTTTGCAGCTTCCCTTAAATCTTCAATTCTCGAATTTGTACAAGATCCAATAAATATTTTATCCAACAAAATATCTTTTATGGGCACTCCCATTTCTAATCCCATGTAATCCAATGCTGGTTGAAATTTTCCATCAGTTGAAAAAGGAATTTCACCTTCAACATCCACAACTAATTCAGGTGATGTTCCCCAAGTAACCATAGGATTTATATTGTTTGCATTTATTTCAATTGTTTTATCAAATGCGGCATCTTCATCACTTTGTAGAGTTTTCCAATATTCACGAGCTTGTTCCCATAATTCACCTTTAGGAGAAAATGGTTTCCCATGTACATAGTCCAAAGTTTTTTGATCCACAGCGATTAAACCCGCACGCGCGCCAGCTTCAATGGTCATATTGCAAACTGTCATTCGCCCTTCCATGGATAATGCTTTTATCGCATTGCCGCCAAATTCGATTGCATAGCCTGTCCCCCCAGCTGTACCAATTTTGCCGATAATAAATAATATTAGATCTTTTGCAGTGATGCCTTGTTTCAATTTACCATCAACTTTGATGAGCATGTTTTTTGATTTTTGCTGAATCAAACATTGGGTTGCCAGTACATGCTCAACTTCTGATGTACCAATTCCAAATGCCAAAGCACCCAAAGCACCGTGAGTTGATGTGTGAGAATCTCCACAAACGATAGTCATACCGGGAAGTGTTAATCCCTGCTCGGGGCCAATCACATGAACAATGCCCTGATTCGGATCCGACATTTTAAATTCTTTGATTTGAAAGGAATCACAATTCTTGTCCAGTGTATCCACTTGTAATTTTGATATGGGATCTTCAATCCCTTTATCTCGATCTTTAGTTGGAATATTATGATCAGGAACCGCCACATTTGCTTCGGTTCGCCACAAGGAACGATTTGTCAAACGCATTCCATCAAATGCTTGGGGTGATGTCACTTCATGAATGAGTTGCCGATCAATATACAACAGGCTGGTCCCATCTTCATTTTCACGGACAAGGTGACTCTCCCATAGTTTGTCAAATAATGTTTTTCCGCTCATACTTTAAACAGTTTCAGTGATTTCTTCAAAGACGTTTTCCATATTCTTCAAGGATTCATAATGATTGAGCGCTTGTAAGTATGCTTTTGCACTGGCACGAATTGTATCAGTTGAAACACCTTTTCCAGAATAAGCGCTATCTTGAATTTTTATTCGTACAGTTACTTCACCTTGAGCGCCCTTCCCAGCTGTAACAGATCGAACTTGATAATGCTCCAACTTTGCCATTTCTTGAAAATTTATGGCACGATTAATAGCACGGAAACAGGCATCAACCGGTCCATCACCTGTTGCTGATTCCTCATGCATTTTTTCTTCTGTCTTAATTCGAACCGTTGCTGTTGCAATGGTAGTGGTTCCTAAATTAACATGAAGATAATCCAAAGTATAAAATCCAATTTCACTTTTGGCTTCATCTCCCATTAAAACTCTTAAATCTTCATCAAATATTTCTTTTTTCTTATCAGCCAGGTGGACAAAGCGTTCGTAGATATTTCCCATTTTTTCATCGCTAATTTCATAACCTAATGCTTTCAATCTAGATGATAATCCATGGCGGCCGGAATGACGCCCCAAAACGATTTTATTATTTACTATTCCAACAGATTCCGGCGTCATAATTTCATAAGTATCTCTGTTTTTCAGCATTCCATCCTGATGGATACCGGACTCATGGGCAAATGCATTTTCGCCAACAATAGCCTTGTTCGGTTGTACAAGCATCCCTGTAAAACCAGAAACCATTCTGCTGGCATTATAAATTTCTTCTGTATTGATATCTGTATGAAAATTCCAAAAATTGGAACGAACATTCAACGACATAACAAATTCTTCCATACTGGCATTACCGGCACGTTCACCAATTCCATTGATGGTACATTCAACCTGCCGGGCACCATTAGCCACTGCAAAAAGTGAGTTCGCCACAGCTAACCCAAGATCATTATGACAGTGAACACTAATCACCGCTTGGTCTATATTGCTTACGCGAGATTTTAATTCTGCAATCTTTGCGCCGAATTCTGAAGGCATTGTATATCCAGTCGTGTCAGGAATATTGACAGTGGTTGCACCAGCATCAATAACCGCTTCAATAATTTCGCATAAATAGCCAATATCTGTGCGCCCGGCATCTTCTGCGGAAAATTCCACATCATCTGTAAATGTTTTTGCATACTGAACTGCATCGGTGGCCATTTTCAAAATAGTAGCTTGTTTTTCCGGTAGGGATTTTCCGTAGCGGGCTGATTCAAATTTTCCATTAATATGAATATCGGATGTCCCAATAAAGGTGTGAATTCTAGAACTTTCAGCCCCTTTTAATGATTTGTGACAGGCATCAATATCTCCATCAATCGTCCGGGCCAATCCAGTGATAATTGCATTCACAGAATCTGCAATTCGCTGAACCGCTTCAAATTGACCTTGAGATGAAACAGGGAACCCTGCTTCAATCACATCCACATTTAATCGTTCAAGCTGTTTTGCAATTTCTACTTTTTCAAACACATTCAAAGATGCGCCTGGTGCTTGTTCACCATCACGTAACGTGGTATCAAAAATGATTATTTTTTCACTCATGCTTATTCCCTTACAAGTTCACGAGAATCTATAATAGACTTATCCGTTTGTTGAAACGCATGAATTATTTCATCTCTCATTCCGTCAGTTGTAACAATTGTTGAATCTGACGAAGCAATATCGATCGTTCTAATTCCATTTTCCAAAACAGATTCAATGGCGTTATTTAGCCGATGCGCTGCTTCCGGTTGGTTTAATGTGGTTTCCATCATCATAGCTACAGAACATATCATCGCAATTGGATTTGCTTTATTCTGTCCGGCAATTTCCGGGGCGGTGCCATGAACAGGTTCGTACATGGCGTGTTTTTCTCCGATACTGGCCGATGGCAACATCCCAAGACTGCCTGTAATCATGGCAGTAATATCACTTAAAATATCTCCAAATAAATTTTGGGTTAAAATCACATCAAATTGTTTGGGATCACGAACCAGTTGCATAGCTGCATTATCCACATACATATCTGATAATGGGACATCCTGATAATCTTGATGAACTTCATGGACCACATCCCGCCAGAATTGTGAACTATCTAGAACATTAGCTTTATCAACCGATGTAACATGCCCATTTCGTTTTCGAGCTAATTCAAATGCAACTTTTGCAATGCGTTCAACTTCATATTTTTTATATCGTAATGTATTAAATCCTTCATGTTTATCATGTCCGCGGGGCTCACCGAAATAAATTCCACCGGTCAATTCCCTGACAACCATGACATCAGATCCAACAATAACATCTTTTTTCAAAGATGATGCATCTGCAAGAGGTGCGAAAATTTTTGCTGGACGAAGATTGGAAAAAAGACCAAGCACTTCACGGAGTTTCAATAGTCCCTTTTCAGGTTTTTTCTCTTGGGGAAGGTTGTCCCATTTGGGGCCACCCACAGCACCTAAAAGTACTGCATCAGATTCTAGACAGGACTGGAGTGCAGATTCGGTAATGGGCTCGTTAAACTGATCAAGAGATGCGCCTCCGGCTAATTCTGATTTGATTTCAAAATTCAAGCCATATTCACTACCAACCAAATCCAATACAGCCAAGGCAACATCCATCACTTCCGGACCGATCCCGTCTCCTGGAAGTGTGGTTATTTTGAAGGTTTTCATTTCAATAATTCCAAAATTCTATAAATTTTCAGGACGGAGCTGACGGAGCTGTTTCCCGGCAATCCACATTTCCTGATTGTTAACTTCTACTAACTCTTTTTCTAATCCTACACGATAATCAGATTTTGAATTTGATTCAATGGAACGCCGTGCTTCTTCGCCACTCAACACTTTTTGATAACATTCTTCAATAACCGGCTTTAAGGTATCACGGAATTTGGGAGCCCAGTCCAAAGCCCCCCGTTGTGCGGTTGTAGAACAATTGGCATACATCCAGTCCATACCATTTTCTGCAACAAGTGGATAAAGACTTTGTAATGCTTCTTCAATGGTCTCATTATAGGCTTCAGATGGAGAATGTCCATGCTCGCGTAAGACTTCATATTGTGCTAAAAATGCACCTTGAAGAAGACCCATTAATACACATCGTTCACCAGTCAAATCACTATGGACTTCCTTTGCAAAAGTGGTTTCAAATAAATGCCCGGAACCAATAGCAAATGCAGTAGCGACACATCGCTCTTTTGCTCTTCCTGTAAAATCTTGGTGAATTGCAAATGAAGAATTAATCCCTCGGCCTGCCTTGAAATGAGTACGCACGGTTAGCCCACTACCTTTTGGTGCAACGAGAATAACATCTACATTATCTGGCGGAATAATACCCGTGTCTTCATGGAAAACAATACCGAATCCATGTGAAAAATAAAGGGCATTGCCTTCACTCAAATTCTCTTTGACCGTGGGCCAAGCCTGTATTTGTCCAGCATCTGATAATAGGAACTGAATGATAGTTCCGCGTTGAACCGCTTCAGCAATTTCAAACAGATTTTCGCCTTCTACCCAACCATCTTTCACTGCTTTTTCCCAACTGGATCCGCGTCGCAATCCAAGGATTACATTAAATCCTTGATCCCGCATATTCATTCCTTGACCATAACCTTGAGGACCATAGCCTAAAATGGCTGTTACTTCATTTTCTAAAATGGATTTGCATTTCTCCTGGGGATAATCCGATCGTTCAATAATTGTTTCGGTATATCCATTAATGTTCAATTCTTTCATTTTTTCTCCATTTGATTAATACCAACTCTTGTTAATAGGATTCCAGAATTCGAGAAGTAGTCCAGTTCGGCTCTGATTTAGTCAGCTCTGGCTGATGTTTCGAAGAATTCCCTGCAACCATAGCCACCTTGCCCGAACGAACAATCTCAAGGATGTCATATTTTTCCAACGCTTTGATAACAGATTCTACTTCTTTTTCATAGCCGGTTAATTCAAAGATTGTCGCATCACTAGTACCATCAATTATTTTTCCATGGACCGATTCAACAATTTTATTGACTGCATTAAGGTCATCTTTTTTAAGAGCAACCTTTACCAGGGCATATTCACGTATATGGCTGTCGATTTCTGTAGCATCAATTACGTCATAAACATCAATAAGCTCTTTAAGACTGTTGACTACAGTCCGTTGCTTGGTCCTGTCTGGTTCATTCAAAACGACTGTCATGCGGGTGATGTCTTTTCTTTCTGTCTGCCCGGCAATCAGGCTTTCAATATTAAAATTTCGTCTCCGGATATGACTTGATATTCTATTCAATACGCCAGGTTCATCCTGAACAAAAACGATTAATGTTTGTTTCATAGCGAGGGGTCCTCTTATTGTTATGCTTCTTGAAATTGTTTATTCTTTGGCCGGGATATCATGGCATTCAAATCAGCGCCTGCGGGAACCATTGGATAAACCATATCATGTTGCTCTACCACGAATTCTACCAAGACAGGTCCCTTGATTTTCTTAACCTCCTGGATAACTCCGGGGATCTCTTTTCTCTTATGTACCCGGTACCCTGGAAGGCCATAAGCTTCAGCAATCTTTAGATAATCAGGACTACTGATGGGCGTTTCCGTATAACGAGCATCATAAAAAAGTTGCTGCCACTGGCGGACCATGCCCAGATAACCGTTGTTTATGATGGCAATCTTTATATTTGCATTTTCCTGAACGGCTGTAGCTAACTCTGTAATAGTCATCTGAATACTGCCATCACCGACAATCACAAAAATATCTTTATTTTGTCTGGAAAAACTGGCACCGATAGCTGCTGGTAAACTGTACCCCATTGTCCCCAAACCGCCAGAAGTCAAAAGTGTATTGGGCTCCTCGTGGTCATAATATTGTGCCTCTAGCATCTGGTGTTGGCCCACATCGGTGACAATGAGTGCATCTCCATTTGTCTCCTTCCAGATATCACGAATAACTTGAGCACCATAAAGCGTATCCGTTTGGACGTTGATAATATCTCTTCCCAAAGATTCACTTTGCCATCCAGAAATTGTTTTGATCCATTCGTTATTTTGCTTTCTACTGATGTGGGGTAATAATTGTGTCATTGCCGTACGCAAGTCACAGGAAATTCCTACGTCAACAGGAATATTTTTATTGATCTCGGATGGATCAATATCTATGTGAATCTTCTTCGAATCAGGAGAATAGGTTTTAATATTCCCTGTCACTCGGTCATCAAAACGCATTCCGCAGGCTATCAAAAGGTCCGCATCTTGAATAGCATTATTTACTGCAAATTCGCCGTGCATACCCATCATGCCCATATTCAGAGGGTGGCTTGCAGGAACACTCCCCGCACCCAATAATGTCCATCCAATTGGTATGGAAGCGGTTTCGGCTAATTGAATTATTTCCTGAGAAGCGCCAGACAGAAGAATGCCATGTCCTGCGAGTATCACTGGTTTCTTCGCATTGTTAATTAGGTCTGCAGCATCCTGTATGTGTTTTTCAGATGCTTCTAAAGGACTATTATTCCCAGGCAGTTTAACGGGTTCATCCGGGTAAACAAATTCAATTGTTTCATTTTGGACATCTTTAGGTATATCAATCAGAACAGGTCCTGGCCGGCCAGAACGTGCCACGGCAAAGGCTTCTTTTATCGTAGAAGCCAACTTGTAGATATCCATCACAAGGTAGCTATATTTTGTTACCGGTAAAACAGTACCAGAAATATCAACTTCCTGAAAGGCATCGGAACCAATGGCTGCTTTCGGAACCTGCCCAGTGATACAAACTATTGGGATAGAATCCAGTTTTGCAGTTGCGATACCCGTAACCATATTAGTCGCACCTGGGCCAGATGTTGCCATAGCTACGCCCACTTTGCCACTTGCTCGTGCATAGCCATCCGCCATGTGAGTAGCGCCCTGTTCATGCCGAACCAACACATGATGAATTTTATCACGATAGTTATTCAGTGCATCATAAGCTGGTAAGATCGCCCCACCAGGATATCCGAAAACAACATCAACACCTTCCCGAATAATACATTCCCAAATGATTTCTGCACCAGTTAATATTCTTTTTTTCATAGTATTTCTCATTTATTCTAATACGGCACCGGTATTTGCAGATGTAACCATCCTAGCATATCGGCCTAAATATCCATTTGTTATTTTTGGTTTAAATTCCGAAAGAGCATCCAATCTGGATTGGATTTCTTCATCAGTTAGTTCAGCATTCAAACTTTTGTCTGGGATGTTCACATGAATAGTATCCCCGTTTTCTAATGCTGCGATAGGTCCTCTTTCCGCGGCTTCCGGTGATATATGACCGATGCAAGCACCACGTGTTCCTCCAGAAAAACGCCCATCTGTAATGAGTGCAACCTTATCTCCTAATCCCATTCCCATAATGGCACTGGTTGGCGATAACATTTCGGGCATACCCGGTCCTCCTTTAGGGCCTTCATAACGAATAACAACCACATCTCCTGGTTGGACTTCATGATTCATAATGCCCGAGAGTGCTGTTTCCTGAGATTCATAAATACGTGCCGGTCCTGAATGAACGAGCATTTTAGAATCTACTGCTCCCGTTTTTACAATGGATCCATTAGGAGCTAGATTTCCAAACAATGCAGCTAATCCACCCTCCTGAGAATAGGGAGAGTCTATGTTTCGAATGATAGACACATCTTTGGAGTGAGCCCCTGCAATATTTTCACCAAGACTTTGGCCTGTTATGGTTGGAAGATCCAATATCAATACATCATCTTTCTTTGATAACTCATTTAATATTGCAGAAATGCCACCAGCACGATCCACATCTTCCATATGGACATCCGGGGTAGCGGGACTCACCTTACACAGGTAAGGTGTATTCTTTGAAATCTCATTTAATTCTACTAGATCAAAATCAATATTAGCTTCGTGTGCAATTGCTAAAGTATGCAGGACAGTATTTGTACTCCCACCCATGGCCATATCTAGAGCAAATGCGTTTCGGATAGATTTTTTGGTAATGATATCTCGCGGTTTTACATCATGGTTTACCATATTTAATATTTTTTCTCCAGCTTGTTTCACAAGCTCAAGGCGACCTTCATCAACCGCCAGAATAGAACCATTCCCGGGTAACGCAATGCCCAATGCTTCCATAAGGCAATTCATTGAATTTGCAGTGAACATTCCCGAACAGGAGCCACAAGTGGGACATCCTTCCTTTTCAATTTCTGTTAATTCTTGTTCAGAAATTATACCGGCTTCAACCTTACCCACGCCTTCAAATACTGAAATCAGATCAACCTTTTTCCCATCTACTTCTCCCGCTTTCATAGGACCACCGGAAACAAAAACAGTTGGAATATTTATACGAACAGCCCCCATAAGCATGCCTGGAACAATTTTATCACAATTGGTAATGCACAAGAGTCCATCCAAACGATGGGCCTCTGCCACTGTTTCCACCGAATCCGCAATCAATTCTCGACTAGGTAATGAATATCGCATGCCAATATGCCCCATGGCGATTCCATCATCTACACCGATGGTGTTGAATTCAAATGGTACGCCACCAGCTTCGCGAATAGCCTGTTTAGCAATTTTACCAAATTCTTGTAGATGGACATGCCCAGGAATTAGATCAGTATAAGAATTGGCGATCCCAATGAAGGGGCGCTCAAAGTCGGACTCTTCCTTTATGACACCTGTTGCACGTAAGAGGCTGCGGTGCGGTGCATGTTCAAATCCTTTTTTTATTGTATCTGATCTCATTTATGTTCTCATTTTTCAATTCTAATGGAAACACACGTACCAAATCGGGCAGAATATATATAAAGGCAGGGTATAGGAATTGTGGGGGAGGAATTTGTCTCCGCCGTCATCTTCGCCTATCTTATTTTTAAATAATCTGTCAGGCGATTTGGACGGCAAGTCCAATAATCACTAGAATCAATAAATCAATAAGTAGACTATTAATCTGCAGGAGATTAATGTCAATACCAAGGGCGAATGGTTCATTCACTATTTGTGTATTTTGTAATTTGTATTGATTATTCATTTTAGTTAACCTTATTCTCCATCGCTGGAAAACTTGGCTGAAATATTACAGGACAATAAATATATGTACAATATTTTTTTCATTGAATTACACTTAAGAATCATTTACTCCCGATAATCTTGTAATTCCCGAGCAGATGGATCAATCACCTCCGTCCATTTAGGCATCCAAAAGTGTGGGATTAATTTTTCATTCTCTCCAAAATAAGAATCAAAAACTTTTCGGTAATAATAGCTCTCTTTTAAAACAGGTGTACAGTGGCTAATCGTTTTACTTTTTTGTTGAAATTCATCATTCGATATTTTTTTGTCAACATATGCTTGAATAACATGATGCCAGGATTTCTTTTTGGCACTGACACCATCAGAAAATGCACATTTCCTTCGCCATAATACTTTGTCCGGCAAGATTACTTGGTTATCAAATGCTTTTCTTAATAAATATTTTTCCAACCTGTTTATGCCATCAAATGATTTTAATTCTGGAGGAATAGAGAGGTAATATTTCACAAAAGCTTTATCTAAAAAAGGTGTCCGCGCTTCCAACCCGTTTGAACTAATACTCCGATCAGACCGCAGCACATCAAAATAGTGAATCTCTTCTACCAGTTTTTCACTTTCCTTTTGTAGGTCTTTTAATGTTGGCGCATTCTTTAAATACACATAACCGCAACAGGCTTCATCGGCACCATCACCATTAAAGATCACCTTACAATCAGAATTTTCTGATATGTATTTAGAGACAAGATAATTGCCCACACTAGCCCTAACTGTTGTAGTATCATAAGATTCAATATTATAAATAACTGTTTCAATAGCATCTAAAAACTCATCTTCAGATACTTCGATCTGATGGTGTTTTGTGTCCAAATGATCCGCCACAATTTGTGCATATTCAAGATCAATGCTCCCCGGAAGTCCAATAGAAAATGTATTTAGTTTTGGTCCTTTATAATATTTATTCACCAAGGCGCAAATTAAACTTGAATCCAATCCGCCGGATAAGAGACACCCAATCTCACGTTCGGCCATGAGTCGCTTCTTGACTGCATCTGTTAATAAAGACCGAATTTTATCGCAAATATCTTCTTCACTGTGTTCCTGAATTTTGATACCATTGTAATGGAAATAAGGGTTGAATGTATCTGGGGCGTTGGAGCACCACCAATTCCCTGGAGAGAATGGTATAATGTCTGAACAATGATTCACCATGGGTTTTACTTCCGATGCAATCATAATCTCATCTCCATCTCTGCCCATAAATCCTGGTCGGACACCCATGGGGTCCCGCCCAGCGAAAAGTAGGCCAGTATTTGCTTCGTGTATTGCGAACATGAATACACCATCCAATTCTTTCACTGTTTTTTCAATACCAAATTTTTTAAACAGGAGCAAAATAATTTCACAATCCGAACCGGTCACCAAATTGAAACCATATTTGTCAGCCAGGTCTTTATAATTATAAATTTCGCCATTACAGATCAGAGTGAGTGAAGCATCATTGGGATGCTTCATGGGTTGATCACCCATTTCTGTTGTACCCATAATTGCTAATCGATGGAACGCAAATAACACATCATTCCCAATCATTTCATGGTGTGTATTATCGGGGCCACGATAACCGATCCGGTTAATATCAGATTCCAATGAATCCCAATCTTGTTTTTGCCCTTTGTATAAAAATATGCCACACATAATTTTTCCTTCCTTTTATTTGATATAAAAAAAAACCCCCAAGAATTGAAATCCTTTGGGGGTTTTTATTAAAGCTTAACCTTATGGTTACAAAGCTTCGCCCCCACTCATATTATTATTATTAAACAAAGTGTTAAACTGAATCATTTTATTGGGGCGCTTACGCCATAAGATATTTTGTAATTCCATGATCAATTTTATGAATAAATTTTAGTGATACCAATACTAAGATTTACTTTTTTATTATTCTCTAGCAATATCATTAATTTTATTAGACGATTTGACAATCGCCCTAATCATTGCTGAACTGAATCCTTGATGCTCCATCTCATTTAATCCTGAAATGGTAATACCTTTTGGTGTAGTCACCTTATCAATCTCTGATTCAGGATGCATGTTAGAATTAATGGTTAAGGATGCTGCACCCCTGGCCGTCTGAGCTGCAAGTAATATTGCTTCTTCTGCATGGAAACCAATTTCCGTCCCACCTTGTGATGCTGCCCGTACTGCTCGGAGAAAGAAAGCCAATCCAGAACCACATAAAGCTGTTGCGGGGGCAATCAAACTTTCTTTAACAATTAATGTTTGACCCAATTGGTCAAATAGCTTTTTTACAACTGTCAAAGATTTAGAATGCTCATCCGTAGCTGCAATACATGTCATGGATTCGCAAATCGCCACAGCTGTATTAGGCATGATTCTAACAATGGGTAATTGTAAGCCAACTATAGATTGAATCTTTTGGATCGATACCCCTGTGATAGTAGAAATAAGAATGTGCTTATTCGGATTCAGATTATCCTTAAAAGAATCTAATACTTGTTCGGCATCCTGTGGACCAACTGAAACAATAATCATTTCGTTGACTTTCACAGCAGATAAATTATTATCAGTAATTGAAAACCCATTGTTTTTATATGGGCTTAATTCCGAAAGAGTGCGTCTCGTTAAAGTAATGTTCTCTGGTAAATACTTTCCAGACTTCACCAGTCCCTTTGCAATGGCTTTTCCTAAATTTCCTGCGCCAATTATTGCTATTTTAGAATTCATTTTTTAATATGGCATCGTCGTATGTTCATAATAGGCCGAAAGTTTATAACAAATTCTAATAAAGGTCAACATTCAAATATAATTATATTAATTATTTACGTTTTATTCTTTATTATATTTTATATATTTAAGAATTTATCTTAAATTTTTTAACTATATAGTATATTATACTTTCTTTATTTTATTTACGTACTTTACACCAATTGTAAAGTTTGGGAAGGGATTAATTCGATCACTAAGGATTATAATCGGTGTAGGATTATTCACGCTACCGATTAAATCCGTAATGCTATGATAAAAAATTTTGCTATTTTGATTATTGTTTAACATTTTTTCCTCAATTGTTTAAGTAGTTTAAACTCTTCGATCTCCAATCATTTCTAATTCCCTACTGGAAATTTTTCTATAATAACAAGTGGGTCTATCCGTATGGCAGGCATTTTTATTTTTCGGGATAACCCGGTACAGCAGAGAATTTTGATCGCAGTTTACACGGACATCTACCAATTCTAATGTATCCCCCGATGTGGATCCTTTTACCCATAATTCATTCCGTGACGTGCTCCAGAAAGCCGCCACATTATTTTTTATTGTATAGTCCAACGCTTTTTGATTTACATAAGCAATTATTAAAACATCTCCGGTTTCTATATTTTGTACAGCCACAGGAATTACATCTTCGTCAATGGATGCAATCTGTTTTAATTTTGAGTAATCCAAATTGAGATTTAGACCTTCTTCTTTTTCTTTCATTGTTTTCCTTTTTTATCGGACTTGAATGCCGTTTTCTGCTAAATATTTTATTACTTTTTTTACGGGAATTATATCTCTATGAAAAACAGAAGCCGCAAGAACTGCATCTGCTTTCCCAATATTAAATGCATCTTTGAAATGGTTAAGAGTTCCGATTCCACCTGAAGCAATTACAGGAATAGATACCATATCACTAATCATTCTTGTAATCTCTAAATCAACGCCTGCCTGTGTTCCATCTGCATCCATACTTGTGAGCAATATTTCACCAACGCCACGATCTTCTGCTTCTTTAATCCACTCAATAGCATTTATATCCAACGACCGACTTCCGCCATGAGAAAAAACATTCCATGAACTTCCAGTTCGTTTTACATCCACGGCCAAAACAATGCACTGGGATCCAAACCGGTTTGAAGCATCATTGAGCAATTTAGGATTTTTTAATGCGGCAGAATTAATAGATACTTTGTCAGCTCCGGCATTTAACAATTCAGAAATATCTTTAACAGACCGAACACCGCCCCCAACGGTAAATGGTATAAATACTTTTTTGGCGACTTCTTTTACTAAATCAACAACATTATTTCTGGATTCCAATGTGGCAGTAATATCTAAAAATACCAGTTCATCAGCGCCTTCTTTTGAATATTTTTCAGCCAGTTCTACAGGATTTCCTTCTGATGTTAAATTAACAAAGTTTATACCTTTTACAACTTCACCATTCTTCACATCAAGGCAGGGAATAATTCTTTTTGCTAACATTCGCTTAATTCCTTTAATGTGATTTTTCCGTCATAAATAGCTTTGCCCAAGATGACACCATTAATATTGTTCATTGATAATGATTTAATATTTTGAATATCCGTTATAGAACCAACACCACCAGATGCAATCGTGGAAATCGGAGAATATTCTGCAAATGATTTTAATTGTTCTAGGTTTGGGCCGGACAACATTCCGTCTCTTTGAATGTCTGTATAAATTGTTCGCTTGAAGCCTTTTTCACCAAGTTGCTTTATTAAATCAATGGCAGACACAGTTGAGGTCTCTTCCCAACCTTCCACAGCAACTAATCCATTTTTTGCATCAATCCCAGCAACCAACTGATTAGGGAACATTGAAACCCATTCATTGATTACAGATCCAATATTTAATAATTTTGTTCCAAGAATTAAATCTTGAGCACCAGCATTTATAGCAGATGTAAGATGGTCTTCAGTTCGAAGCCCACCACCAAGCTCTATGGTAATTCCACAGGAAGCAATATCTTCTATAGATTTTAAATTTTTTGGTTCGCCATCTTTTGCTCCATCCAAATCCACAACATGGACCAAATCAAATCCTGCGTCTAAAAATTGTTCTGCTGTAGATCTTGGGTCAGCATTATAAATAGTTTTTTGTGCATAATCACCTTGGATGAGCCTTACACATTTTCCATCAATTAAGTCGATGGCTGGAATTATTTTAAATGGAAACATCTGCAAAACTCTTTAAAATATTTAAACCAAAATCCTGTGATTTTTCAGGATGGAATTGCACACCTATAACATTATCTTTTTGAATAGCAGATGCAAATGATTCTCCATATGTAGTTTGGGCAATAATGTGGGATTCATTTTCTGGCCGACAAGCATACGAATGAACAAAGTAAGCAGACCCCGATTCATTAATAATATCATTTTTCCCGAGTGGTTCAACTTTATTCCATCCAATATGAATTTTTCGATCACCCCTCTGTAATTGTGAAACATGTCCTGAGATGAGATCTAACCCATTTGTAACTACTTTTTCTTCACTACTGGAGAGTAGAAGCTGCATGCCTAAACAAATTCCTAAAATCGGTTTTCCATCATTAGCCCAATCTTTGATAAATGAATCAAATTTCAAATCCGACAAAATGTTCATAGCAGGCTCGAATGCACCAACACCGGGAAGGATTAATCTATCGCAGGATGACAATTGATTTTGATCAGCCGTTACCACATTAGCGATATTTAAATGATCCAATGCATTTTTTACAGATCCAATGTTTCCAATTCCATAGTGTATTACACCAATCATAATGTCCCTTTAGTAGATTGGATTTCAGTTCCAGTGATTGTACAGGCTCGTTTAAGGGCAAGTCCGAGACCTTTGAACATTGTTTCAATAATATGATGAGCATTCTTTCCGTGAAGCATATGAATATGTTGTGTGATCCGGGCTTCCTGTGCAAACGAATGGAAAAAATGTTCGGTCATTGCTGTTTCATATTCGCCCACTTTTTCAACATTAAATACTGCTTGGAATGTATTGTAAGGGCGATTGCATACGTCCACAACAATGCGAGTCAATGCTTCGTCTAACGGACAAAATGCGTAAGCAATTCTTGTTATGTTTTTATTTTTTGACCATTCTTTATAAAATGCTTTTCCCAAAGAAAGTGCAACATCTTCAATGGTGTGGTGAGTGTCAATATAAAGATCACCTTTGCATTTCAGGTTTAAATCCCAATTGCCCCAAAAAGCTAAAGAAGTAAGCATATGATCAAAAAAACCGATACCGGTTTCTACGTTGATTTTTTTATTCCCCCGGATATTTAGGGAAAGTTGTATGTCTGTTTCTTTTGTTTTACGAGAAACATTTGTCATAATTTGACTCCATATTTCTTAAAATATTCCATGATATCATTCACTCTATAATCACATTCTGGAATACCATTGTTTTTACCAACACAGCAAAATTTTATTTGCATTTCAGATTGATCATTAAAGTTTTTCACCAATAAATAATCATCAATTGAATCACCAAAATAGATCGGAGTTTGGCTATCTAATTCACCAATTATTTGTATCAGTTTTGTGGGATTGGGTTTATCCAATTTTGGATTATCAGATACCGCAACACGTGGCTCTGGTAAATTCCAACCAAGTATTTGGAAGCCTAATTCCATTTCAGTGTTATTTCGACTCGTTACAATTCCGGATATGGGTAATATGTTTTTAATGTCATTATTATTGATGTATGCCGTTTCATTTTTCCACATTCCACCAATTTTAATGGATGTTGGTTTAAATCCATAAAGTTGCTCACACGCTGTAATCCCGCCATAGGCTTCCATAGCTAACCGTGATACGTTTTGAATCAATGAATCTGTTATTTTCGGAGTGGCAGCTTTTAATGAATTAAATCCATTACCCTTATGTATTACCAGTTCAAGAAAGGATTCAAATGAAGATGATTGATAAAATGTTATCCAAGCTGCACCGGTAATGGCTACGTTCCAGTCATTATTGAATCCTGATATATCTTTCAATGAATTGTAATGGTATAGTTGGAATTGGGTAGATGCAGTTGCCTTTTCAACTGCATATATAACAGCTGAACTAAAAGATTGGCTCGTATCGATTAATACACCATCTACATCAAATATGTAAGCATCGTAATTCAAGGCATTTCCTTTAGAATTTGTATGAGAGTATTATTTTCGCCAGATGTGCCCACCGTAATTCGATTATAATTTTCAAGTTCTTTATACGATGATACATTCCGAATGAGGACACCATTATTGGCGCAATAGTTGAATATATTTTCGGGCGTGTTTTTGGATGAAACCAGAAAGAAGTTTGAATGGGATTGAATAGCCTTTAAACCAGGAATTGTATTCAGTTCAAAAATGATACGATCCCTTTCAGCACATATCTTTTCAGTTCGATTTCGAACTATTTCTGAATGATCTAAGAGTGCGTTTAATGCTATAAGTGATGGCCTATCTACATTAAAGGGTAGAAGGCATTTTTGGATTTCAGATGCCAACTCATTGTGCATTAATCCATAGCCAATTCTGAACCCAGCCATAGCAAACGCCTTTGAAAAAGTCCGCGTAATAATTAGGTTTGTATAGGATGACAATAACCCAACAGCAGTAACATTTGAAAAGTCTACATAAGCTTCATCAACCACTACCAACCCAGAAGTATTTTTAGCTACTTTTTTAATTATACTTAAAGGGAGTAATGAACCAGTTGGAGAATTTGGATTACAAATAATCGTCAATTTTGCACGTCTTGATCGAGATAATAAATCTGATAGGTCGATTTCAAAATTAGAATCCAGTTTTGATTCAATATATGTTGCGCCCTTTTGTTCTGCCAGCATTTTATAAACTGCAAAAGTTGGGGATAAGGAAACCACCGTATCCTTTGAACGAATACTCGCTGTAAAAATAGCCTGTAATATTTCATTGGATCCCTTACCAATGACTACACCATTATTATCAATATGATTTATTTCCCCAATTTTCTTTTTTAATTCCGTTGGAATTAAGTTAGGATATCTATTCCAATCACTAGCTAGAATCGATTTGCCAATGCGCTCCTTAATGTCAATCGGCCAATCCCAGGGAGATTCGTTTTGGTTTAACTTAATTTGATATGGGATAGTTTTTACTTTATAGGGTGGCTGGTTAAGCACATCTTTTTTGATCCAATTTTTTAACATAAAACATACCCTTCACGAAGACGCGTAGAAAGCGCATGACCCGTTAATCCTTCAGCTTCCGCCAAAAAACTAATCGCTTGAATACTTTTTTGATTTACACTGCCTTTGGTCACTGAAAATGGCACAAGAAAATCTAACACATTTAATAATCCGCGATAATGAGCTGCACCAGATGTAGGTAATGTATGATTCGGCCCAGCCCAATAATCTCCCCAGGCGACTGGAGTTTCTTGCCCAAGAAAAATTGCTCCAGCAATGCATTCATTATGAAGTGTTTCTACATTCTTTGTTTGGATTGAAAGATGCTCTGGCGCAATATGATTTGATATTTCAATACACTCGTCAATGGAATTGGCTAAAAATGCAAAACCATTATTTAGGAATGATTCAGCTGCTGTATCTTTTGTCTTTAACGTTTTAAGCAATCGATTAATTTCATCCTGTGTTTTTTCAATGATATTTTTTTCAGTACTCAGTAATAATGTAAGAGCATCCTTATCATGTTCTGCTTGAGATATAAGATCGGCCGCAATGAATGTAGGGTTAGCGGATTCATCAACAATAATAACAAGTTCAGTTGGCCCCGCTACCATATCAATGCCAACACAATTTGATACATATTGTTTAGCAGCTGCAACGTATCGATTTCCTGGCCCAACAATTTTATTTACTTTAGGAATTGTTTCCGTACCATAGGTCATGGCGGCAATTGCTTGAGCACCGCCAACTTGAAAAATATCTTTAATCCCAAGATTTTGACAAACTGATAAAATATTAGGGTCGATATCTCCATTAGTTTGGGGTGGCGTGCATACTATGATTTGATCAACTCCGGCAACTTGCGCTGGTATTACATTCATTAATACGGTAGACATCAATGGATAGTTACCACCGGGAACATATACACCTACCTTTTTAATTGGTCGCCATTTAAAGGAAACTTCAGTGCCATCTTCTTGTTGATGATCAAATACCTTTGGCATTTGTTTTTGGTGAAATGCCATAATATTCTTTGATGCTTGGATGATCGCATTTTTAAGAGCAATATTTTCTAATTCTATGGAAGGCGCATCTACTTTTATGCTATCCAATAAAATATGATCAAATTTTTGTGTGTATTCAATCAATGCTTCATCTCCGCAATCACGAACAGATGAAATAATTTTTTCCACTATTCGCAAAACTTCCGAAGAAGATTGTTGTTGAACCAAAATGGTATCTAATAATTCAGATTTATTGTGGAATGTCTTGAACATTAAATGATAACTTTATTTAATGGATATTCAATAATATCTGTGGCACCATTTTCAATAAGGAGCGGAATAAAATCTCGAACAATTTTCTCTTCAACGATGATTTCTACTGCTGAACCGGACCCATTTATTAATTGACTTATGGTTGGTTTTTTCATAGCGGGTAATACTGAAACGAGCGAATCAAGGTTTTCGAAACTAACATTCATTTTTAGTCCAACTCGAGCAGTCGCATTAATACTACTTTGGAGTAACAGAGCAATATTTTCTATTTTTTTCTTTTTCCATGGGTCTTTGTATGCTTCTTCATTTGCGACTAAACGCGTACTGGATTCCATGATCGTGTCAGCAATACGAAGATTGTTTGCTTTAAGGGATGAACCCGTTTCAGTTACTTCAACAATGGCATCTACGAGAATACCAGGTTTTACTTCAGTTGCTCCCCAAGAAAATTCTACGTAGGCATTTACATTATTTTTCTCCAAATACTTTTTGGTAATGTTCACTACTTCCGTGCTGATGCGTTTCCCTTCTAAATCTTTTACAGATTGGATATTGCTTTTTTCGGGTACTGCTAAAACCCACCGAACCGGTCGCATATAGGATTTTGCATAAATGAGTTCACAAACTTCAACCACATTGGAGTCGTTTTCTTCAATCCAATCTTTCCCTGTAATACCCATATCAAAAACACCCTGTTCAACATAGACAGACATTTCTTGAGCTCGGATGAGCCAAGCTTCTAACTCATTATCGTCACAATATGGCTTATAAGCTCGGCTAGATAAGTTGAAATTCCATCCCGCTTTTTTCAAGAGTTTTAAAGTCGTTTCTTGGAGACTGCCTTTTGGTAATCCCACCTTTAATGTTTTATTCATTGTTTTCCTTTTAGTAAAAAAAAGCCCCCCGGTTGTCCGGAGGGCTTTTATAATGATTGAAATATTGTTAAAAAATTATGTAGCTCTACCAGACCTTCCTTTTAAAGTAAAGGGATGATGATGATGGTTATGGCGGCGGCGCATGTTCATAATAGGCTGGAAGTTTATAACAAATTCTTATAGAGGTCAACATTTAAATATAAATTATAATCGTTTTATTATTTAATAATTTTTATAATATAATAGATTATAATTAAATATATTAATTAAATATTAATATTTTCTTGCTTTATTTTATTTTCGTATTTAACATTCCGAACAAGTTTTTTACGCTTTTTGACAGTTCAGCACCGGATTTTATCCAGAAAGGTGGAGGGATCAGGCCCTACGATACCTTAGCAACCGGCTCCGCGCAATGCGGTTCAAGGTGCTAATTCCTGCTTCGAGTGTTTTTCGGAGATAGATAACAGATCACGCTGTTTCTGTCTACTAATCGCCCTGACAAATAATCCTTAATTAATTCCGTAGATGTATTGCATCCTTTATTGCAATATATCACCAATTAAGACATCCCTAAATCCAATTTCATTTAGCAAAAAGTAAGGTGGCCCTTATGACTAAAATCAACCAAAATAATCATAAGGCCAGCCCCTAACCTGCTTGGAAAAATCAACGCTGGCTGTTCATGGTAGTGAAAAAAAACTTAGTTGATAAATATGGTTATTAAAAGATTATTAAATATGCGACGATACCCAAAATAATTTTTGGCATTATCAAAATTTAATTAAATAAGGAAATTAAAATGAATACTCTACCAATAGGCGTTTTAGATGAACATCCGGATTGGCTCGATCCTTTATATTCAGTATTTGATACACGGTGTATCCCATATGAAAAAATTGATATCAGTAATTTTTCATATGATCCTCAATCAAACGACTGTCTTCCATTTTATATCAACAGATTGAGCCCTAGTGCTTTAAATCGTGACCATGATTCTGCTTTTGCATTCACCTTAGACTATATCATTCACTTAGAGTCTTTGGGTGCACGTGTTGTTAATGGCTCGCATACAGTTCTGATAGAAACCAGCAAGGCAAAGCAAGCTTCGATCATGAATAAGTTGAAAATTCCGCAACCCAAAACGGTCATACTGAATCATATTTCTCAAATCAAAAAGTATATTGCAGATTTTCAGTTTCCGGTTCTTATCAAACCCAATTGTGGGGGATCTGGGACTGGAATTCAAAAATTCGACAATTCGGGGGATTTACGGGTTGCTATAGATATAAAGAAAATTGATATTCCCACCAATCAGCTATTTATAATGCAGGAATTTATCCAACCCAAGGATGGATATATAGTCCGCATGGAAACTATAAACGGAAAACTGGCCTATGCCATGAAAGTATTCACGGATGGGACCTTTAACCTGTGCCCATCTGATAGTTGTGATAATGTCCGCTCATCACCTACTTTAGATGAATTGGTAAATTGCCCGGCCACATCTGATTCAAGTGTGCGATTTGAACTCTACGAGAACCCTCCAGAGGATGTAATTAATGCAGTAGAACGTATTGTAGCATATGCAGGTATGGAGTGCGGTGGTATTGAATATACCATTGGGAGAAATGGACAATGGTATATTTACGATATCAATCCATTGTCAATTTTACGAGCTAGTTTTAAGGAAGAATATGGTGTTGACGGCTGGGGTCTACTGGCTGATTTTTTCATTGATGAATATCATAAAATAGTCGCAGATGTTTTAACTGTTTAATTAGAGTCTGTCTTTAAACTCCAAAACAGGAGCCATTATAATGAAGTATTGTTCAATTACTGAAACCTTTCAAAGGTTTCGAACCTTTGAAAGATTGGATGATTAGACTTTATGGACAGACACTAATGAGCATTCATAACAATACCAAATACAATGGGGTTCATGGACGGATTAGGAGCATGGTCTGTTAAAGTTGCGATAAGTTAGTAACGAATAGAAATTGTGAGGAATAATTAATGAATAAAGTAAAATTGGGAGATGTATTTTCATTCCCTGAAACAGTAAATGAATACGCTGCAAGAGTTGTGGCGGGGTTGGTGGTTACGCTATCTGCCATTATTCTAACAACCCAAAATATTTGGCTTTTGGGATTTTTGGCGTACGGATTCTGGGCACGGGTATTGACTGGACCTACCTTAAGCCCTATGGGATTGTTGGCCACAAAAGGAATTATTCCTGCGCTGGGGAATCTACGTAAAACAACCATCGGCGCACCTAAAAGATTTGCGCAAGGTATCGGGGTTATTTTTTCATCTTCAGCACTTTGGACTGCCCTTTCAGGATTTTGGCTTTTAACAGTTTGGTTATTAAGTATACTAACCTTGTTTGCCACGTTGGAAGCAGTGATTGGCTTTTGTGCCGGATGCTGGGTGTTTAAATACCTGATTCGTTGGCATATTATCCCTGAAAATATTTGTATCCAGTGCCAAAATTTAGAATTGTCATTATCGGAGGAAAACACAGTCCATTTATGAAAACAATGCAGAAAAAACAACCATCAACCGCTGTTGTGTTAGAATTAGTGGGTCAAACGCCACTAGTAGACCTTTCCAACCTGTTTTCAAAGGACAAAGTCAAAGTCTTTGGAAAGGCAGAGTGGATGAATCCCGGTGGCTCCCTGAAGGACCGGCCGGTGAAAAAAATGATCACGGAAGCAATAAAGTCCGGAGAGTTAACGACAGGTAAAACCATCCTGGATTCCAGCAGTGGAAACGCGGGAATTGCATACGCTATGATTGGCTGTGCATTGGGATACGAGGTGACCATTGTTCTGCCGGGGAATGCAAGTGCAGAAAGAAAGCAGCGTATTCGCGCCCACGGTGCCAAAATCATCGAAACGGACCCCTTGGAAGGTTACGATGAGGCATTGCGTCATGTGCATCGATTGTATAATGAAAATCCGGAAAAATACTGGCTCTGCAATCAGTATGAAAATGACAACAACTGGCGGGCTCATTATGAAGGAACTGCCACCGAATTAATTGATCAAGTCCCTGGAAAGATTACCCATTATGTTGGTGGAGTTGGAACAGGCGGCTCACTCACGGGTATCGGACGAAAATTTAAAGAAGAAAATCCAAATGTGAATATTGTTTCAATTCGGCCCGAAGTTTGGCCGGGAATTGAAGGACTGAAACCTCTGGGTTCATCCGAAGATATTGTGCCAAAAATATTTGATGAAACACTGGTGGATCAGTGGATTGATGTCACGGCAGACGAAGCCCGATCCTGGTGCCACAAACTTTCAAAAACAGGGATTTTTACCGGCCAATCCTCCGGTGCTTATTTGGCTGGTGTAAGCAAAGTGATTCAAGCCCTAAGAGAAGGCGTTATAGTTACTCTTTTAAACGATTTCGGAGACCGGTATTTTTCCGCTGGTTTATGGCGTTAAATTATGGCAATTCAGCTTACACAAAAAATTGTGCAGCAATTTCAGTTGCATGGGGAAAAAGATTATCCCCATGAATGCTGTGGTTTTATCCTGGGGCAATGGACCAACAATGGGACCGAGGCTCTGGAATATGTCCCCGCAGAAAATACAAAGGATGAAAACCGGGAGCGCCGCTTCCTGATTGCTCCCAACGCTTACCAGCAAGTGGAAGATGAGGCTGATAAAAAAGGATTAGCGGTGATCAGTATTGTTCACTCCCACCCGGATCATCCGGATGAGCCATCGGAGTTCGATCGTGTTCATGCCTGGCCGGGGTTCAGTTATATTATCATTTCAGTAGCTGAGGGCGTCGCTACCCAATTCCGCTCCTGGCGCTTGGAAGCAGACCGCAGCAGTTTTATTGAAGAAAAAATTATCATTAAAGGGAATAATTAAAATGAGCAGCCAAATAAAAATACCATCACCATTGCGGCAGTTTACTGAAAACCAATCTTCCGTTTCAGTGGATGGCACTACTGTTAGCGAAGTTCTCGAAAATATCTTTAATCAATATCCAGAAATCCGAAATCAGCTGTTAGATGGAAATGGGTCTATCCGCAATTTTGTCAACATTTATGTAAATGGCGTAGATGTGAGGGAAAAGGACAATCTGGAAACACCGGTTGAGCCCGGCGCCGATATTCGCATCATCCCTGCTATCGCTGGGGGATCAGGCGACCTTCCTGAGTTGGAACAAACCGAATTACGCCGCTATGCCCGCCATTTTTCCTTACCTGAATTTGGCATGGAGGGTCAACAAAAACTAAAAGCAGCTAAGGTATTGGTAGTTGGCACCGGTGGATTGGGTAGTCCCGTTTTGCTGTACCTGACCGCCGCGGGTATAGGCACCCTGGGGCTAGTCGATTTTGATGTGGTGGATGAGAGCAACCTCCAGCGGCAGATACTTTTTGGTGTTGATGTATTGGGTGA
>Ga0208113_1000294_pt1 | contig 25754 bp, 13 predicted proteins | sample Knorr_S7_td_NADW_FD_185598 | JGI IMG/M metagenome (GOLD analysis project Ga0208113, IMG submission 185598) | Marine microbial communities from Southern Atlantic Ocean transect - Knorr_S7_td_NADW_ad_2505m_LV_A (SPAdes) (version 2) | ecosystem: Environmental > Aquatic > Marine > Oceanic | place...
CTGGTGCCGGATTAATAATTGGTGTAGTGCTTCCTTATAAACATCGACTGGTAGCCGCCGGTCTTGTTGAACAAACATTTGATCCTAATGTATGGATCAAAATTTCACCAGACAGCAAGGTTACCATAACCTTGGCAAAGTCAGAGATGGGCCAGGGAGTCAAGACCTCTTTGCCCATGATTGTAGCAGACGAACTGGATGTGGACTTGCAAAAGATAGAAATACTTCAAGCTAATGCCCACCCTGACAAATATGGCAGTATGATGACGGTCGGGAGCAGAAGTGTAAGAGGCGGTGCTTGGTTGCGACTCCGGGAGGCAGGAGCAACCGCCCGGGAAATGCTTGTCTCTGCCGCCGCAAAGCGTTGGGGAGTTAACCCTGCATCCTGCCGAACAGAGAACGGTTCCGTTTTTCACGATGCATCAAAAAGATCTTTGACATATGGAAAATTAACAGCAGATGCGTCAGCCCTAAAAGTTCCTAAAAAACCACAGTTGAAAGACCCCTCTCAGTTTAGATACATCGGCAAATCCATACCTCAAATCGATACACCAGATAAGGTGAGTGGAAAAACTGTCTATGGACTGGATGTGCGTGTCCCAGATATGCTTTATGCAACCGTCGTCCATCCACCAGTTATCGGTGCTTCAGTGAAGAGTTTTGATGATAGGGAAGCAAAAAAGGTCTCTGGTGTAAAAAAAGTGTTTGAAGTCTCATTGGGCTTAGCGGTGGTGGCCAAAAGTACCTGGGCCGCCTTCAAGGGGGCTAGGGCACTCCAGATCAAATGGGACAACGGTGATTTTAATATGGATACAAAGGACATCTCAAAAAGTTTCCGAGACTTGGCTGAAAAAAAGGGTGTAATAGCCCGAAACGACGGGAATATAGAAAAAGCCATGAACAAAGTTGACAGGCATCTGAAAGCGGTCTATGAAGTACCCTATCTGGCTCACGCCACTATGGAACCTATGAACTGCACGGCACATGTGATGGAAGGTCACTGTGAACTGTGGGCTCCAACACAGAATCCCCAAGGAGCTCAGCGAATGGCAACCCAACTCACAGGTTTTTCCAGCGATCAGGTCACCGTTCATGTGACTCAGTTGGGGTGCGGTTTTGGTCGGAGAAGCAGAACCGACTTTATCCAGGATTCCGTTGAAATTGCCATGAATGTTGACGCCCCGGTGAAGCTCGTCTGGACAAGAGAAGAGGATATGCAGCACGATTATTATCGCCCTGCTACCTATAATCTTTTTGAAGCAGGTCTAGATAAAGCCGGGAAACCAGTAGCTTGGAACCACCGAGTGGTGGCACCACCCCTCAGCAGAAGGGGAGGACCTAACAGCTTGGATAGGTCTTCTGTTAATGGTGCATCCAACCTACCCTACGATATCCCAAATATCTTTGTGGACTATTGCCGATCTGATATACCCGTTCCTGTCGGTCACTGGCGCTCGGTAGGCCCTTCACAGAACACCTTTATTACGGAAAGTTTTATTGATGAGGTTGCTTATGCCGCTGGGAAAGATCCGTTTGAATACAGAAAAAAACTGCTGAAAAACCAGCCAAGACTCCTGAATGTTTTGGAACTGGCCGCTGAAAAATCTGGATGGGGCGGAAAACTCTCTGAAGGCCACGCAAGGGGGATAGCAGTAGTAGAAGATAAGGGTAGCTCCTGTGCACAGGTTGCGGAAATCTCTATTGAAAAAAGTCAAGTGAAAATTCACCGTGTTACTTGTGCTCTTGATTGTGGACAGGTGATCCATCCAGGAATCGTGGAATCACAAACGGTTGGATCTGTGGTGTATGGCCTCTCTGCCGCTCTTTATGGTGAAATTATCATCAAAAAAGGAAGGGTAACCCAGAGCAATTTTCACGACTATCCTCTTCTTGGTATTCATGAAATGCCCAAGGTAGATGTCTACCTCGTAGACAGCAATGAAGAGCCTGGAGGAGCAGGTGAACCGGCCGTACCACCCGTAGCGCCTGCCGTAACTAATGCTATTTTTGCCGCCACAGGCAAACGCATTCGTAGCCTGCCGATTAAACCAAAAGATTTAATCAAGAAAATTCTAGGGGGTTCCGATTGATATTTCCTTATAGATTATTTTCTTCTCGATAATTTTTAATAGATGGATTCCCGTGGTAAAATCCATGATGTTTATCCGGTAAAAGAGCCGCGATTCGGCACATGACCTCATCGCCGATTATTGTAAGTTTTTTCTCTTTTTGTGAGCGATCTTTTGGTAAAGAATAAGGACCAAAGGGTTTACCAATATTAATTTGGACTTTAGGGCGAACGCCGCGTGTCGCATTGGACCATATATTTCCAATATTTCCATTAATACTAAGGGGAACAATTGGTACCTGCATTGTGGTAGATAAAAACATTACGCCTCCCTTCGCAGGTCGCAACTCGTTTGAAAGTGACGTCCCTTCGGGGAATATGAGGAGGATTTCTTTAGCCAAAAGTGCTTTTTTTGAAGATTTAATCGTAGACGGACCAAGGCGTTTGCGATTTGCTGGAATAAATCCATATAGCCAGGGAGCCCAATAATCAAACCACTTAAGAAACTGATCGCTAGCGACAATAAAGTTGATGGGCTTACGAATAGCATAAATTACAAAGGGACCATCTGCGTAATTGAAATGGTTAACAGCTAAAATAAATGGTCCTTTTTTTGGAAGGTGCTGTCTGCCTCGAACAGTAAACTTTACAAGAATAATACTAAAAAGTAATGCAAAATAATTGAGGAAATACCGTACCCATTTTGGACGCGGTTTGAATTGATCTAACTTGGTTCTAACACTCAAATTAATCAGGAAATTGATTTAAAATATATCCGATACATGCACTGAGTTTTTTGGCAAATGGAATATGCAAAAATTCATTAGGGCCGTGAGCATTTGATCCAGGTCCTAACACGCCGGTAATTATAAATTGAGCTTTAGGAAATTTTTCACCCAGCATCGCCATGAAGGGAATTGTACCGCCCTCACCCATGGCTAGTGCAGGTTTTCCGTAGAATGTTTTAGACGCTTCTTGAATCGCTTGATCCAGCCAGGATGAAAGTTTAGGCGCGTTCCAACCGTTAGCTGGTTCTTCCCAGTCTGTGTGTACAGTAGCATAGTAAGGGGGGTTTTCAGTTAGAACTTTTTCTACCTCTGTCATAGCAATATGACAATCTACATTGGGTGGCAGGCGTAGCGAAAGCTTTAGGCTGGTGTAAGGCCGCAGCACATTACCACCATCTTTTACAGCTGGGATGCCATCCATTCCCACAAATGATAAAGCAGGCTTCCAGGTACGACGTAAGGTACCTTCAACGGGGTCATTTATAGATGGCTGCATTTTTTTATACCAAGGAAAAACTTCTATATTGCCGCTTAAGACTTCTACCATTTTTTTTACTTCATCCACTCGATGATCTGGAATTTGAGTGTGTAGCGCATCCACCTTTATTTCTCCAGAAGTTTCATTTTCAATGCGCGATATTAATTGCCGTACAATACGAAAAGAGGAAGGCACTAGCCCACTGGCGCTGCCAGAATGAATGCCTTCTGTTAGTACATCAACTCGCAATTCACATGACACCAATCCACGTAAGGAAACAGTGGTCCAGAATTGTTCATAATTACCGGCACCTGAATCTAAACAAACCACCAAATCAACATTACCAATAATGGCTGCGTATTTATCAATATAATAAGGTAGATCTGGTGAACCGCTTTCTTCGGAAAATTCAATCAGAATGACAATCCTGGGTAAAATAATTCCTTGGGCTTTCATCGCTTGAACAACTCCCAATGCAGCAAATAGTGCATAGCCATCATCAGCGCCACCACGACCATAAAGTTTGCCATCCTTCATGACAGGATTCCACGGGCCAGTTCCTTCATGCCAGCCTTCCATTTCAGGTTGTTTGTCTAAATGACCATACATAAGAATATTGCCATCCCGTTCACCAGGTATCTCTAATAGAATTAACGGCGTCCTGCCTTCCAGCTTTTTCACATGCAAAATACTATTTTCTGGCCGGTGTTTTTCAGCCCAGTCTATTGCTAGATTGAGCGCATCTTCCATATGACCGGAAGACTCCCAATCTGGATCAAAGGCTGGTGATTTGTTAGGAATTTTAATGTATTCAGTGAGCGTCGGAATAATTTCCGCATCCCAGAATGTGTTTAAATAAGATTGAAGTTCTTTTGTATTCATAAATGCTTTTCCATTGGTTTTGATGTATTCAAGAAATCAATTCCTGATCACTATTGTTGATAAATTATCTTACCATTAAATATAGTTGTCTTTACCTCAACATCTTTGATTTTTGACGGATCGATCTCCAATAAATTATCAGATAAAATGACAATATCAGCAAGCTTACCTTCTGTGATTGAACCTTTGATATTTTCTTCAAAAGAAGCATAAGCTGAATTTAGAGTATAGGCCTGTATAGCCTCTTCAACGCTCAATTTTTCATCGGGGAACCAACCATCAGCTGGTTTACCATCTAAAGTTTGACGGGTGATGGCTGCATAAAGTCCCAACATTGGATTAAGAGGGTAACGTGATGCATTTGTCCCGGGAGAATCAGACCCGAAACAAACTACAGCTCCACTATCCCACAATGAACGAAAGGCATATGCACCTTTGGATCGTTCATGGCCGATCCGTTCTTCCATCCAGCGCATGTCATCAGTACAATGATAGGGTTGTACTTCAGCAATAATACTCATATTGTTAAAGCGTTTAAAATCATCCGGGCGGATTACTTGCGCATGGACCAGCCGGAAGCGACGGTTCTTAACACCATTATGTTCGTTTAGCCGATCCATCATATCCAACAAATAACTGTTTGCGGCATCTCCAATAGCATGGACGGAGAGCTGTATTCCAGCGGAATCTGCTTTTATTGCGAGATATTCTAAATTGCTTTGTAAATCCCGTCCACCGCTTTGTGAACGCCATGGAAACATGATTTTACGCCAGATACCGAATTCATCCGAGTTGTGTGAATATGCTTTATAGAACCGTGCCGTTGAATTACCCATAATGCCATCGATCCAGGCCTTTACTGTGCCTAAACGAATCATTGAATCACCTGACCCGATTTTGATCCCTAATTCAGACATTTTTTCCCATTGATCTAAATATCCTCGGGAATGGATTCGAACAGTCAATTTATCTTCGTTGTTTAAGTAATAAAAAATTTCACGTTGGCGGGCATCAGACATGTCTGATAAACTTGTAACCCCAAAACGGGCGCAGCGTTTGAGGACTGCTTCAGATTCCCAAACTCGTTGTTTCCAGGAGCGTGGAGGTATGATATTATTGAAATATTTTTGAACCCCTGACCCTGTTAAAATACCTGTTGGATTTCCCCTTTTATCACGCTCAACATGGATATTGGGTGGGTCCGCTCTGTCTTTTGTTATGCCTGCGATTTCAAGAGCTTTACTGTTAGCAAAAAACACCTTTCGATCAAAACGCTGGATAAAAACGGGGCGCTCTGCCGTAAAGCTATCTACCATTTTTCGTTGGGGCTTAAAGAAATCTATTTTCGCTTTACGGCCTTCTTCACTAATAGAGCTGGATTCCCAAGCTTGGTAAGCAGACCATAAACCACCGGTAATCCAGACACCCGGCATAAAGCGTTCATGTACATCCCTCACACGGCTTATAAATGGTTTTTCTTGATGGACATCCAGTAAGTTTAACCCAGTGACAATTCTACAGGTGGATTCAAAATGAACATGGTTATCATTGAATCCAGGAAGCACTAATTTTCCACCAGCATCAATTATAGTTGTATTACTATCTATATATTTTTGTACTGCTTTGTTTGATCCTACAAAAATGATTTTATTATTATGTACTGCTACAGCTTCTGCCTTTGGCTTGGAAAGATCAACTGTCCACACATAAGCATTTTGTATAACAAGATCTGCCTTTTCGGCTATGAGAAAACTGAAGAAAAAGATAAATCTAAATTTCATTTAACTGTCTCAAATTGGTGATTTAGTGCAGTTGAAAATACAATGATAAATAAAATAAGGGGACCATAAGGGTCCCCTTATTTTATATAACGATTAAAATCGATTAGAACGGAAGATCATCCTCATCATCACTAGCTGCAACAGGGTTTGTCTGTCCGCTGTTATCCATCCTGCGTCCAAGCATAGTAAAAATATCGCAGACTATCTCAGTAGTATAACGTTTTACTCCATCCTTGTCTTCCCAATTACGGGTCTGGAGCTTGCCCTCCAGATAAACCAATTGACCCTTTTTCAAGAGCTCACCGGCCAATTCCGCAGATTTCCCAAACATAACACAACGGTGCCATTCAGTTTTATCCTGAAGTTCACCGTTAGCGTCACGCCAAGATTCATTCGTTGCCATATTAAAGTTGGCTACAGCAGCACCGGACGGCGTATACCGTGTTTCTGGGTCGCCACCCAGGTGTCCAACCAACACCACTTTATTTACACTACCTTTTTGCATAACATACTCCTAACTTGTTTTTCATCGTTATTTACGCGTGTGTTTTATTATACATCCCAGTTTTAATTGATGTCAATATTTTTTTCAAATTTCAAAAACCTCAATATTTAATGAAAGGCAAAAAATCTAGAATAAAGCAACCCAAAACTGCTGATAGTTTTTAGTTAAATCAATGCATTGATTAAATTACCAAACTTTTGGTATCAAAGCTTTTCTATCAACAGGATAATCCTCAAAATTCCTCTGGTACCATTTATGATTAGCCCGTGCCCGGGGTACGAGATTGGCCATCCCCCAAACCGCAAAAGATAAACCGGCTAAAGACCATGTGGCCAGTGCCCATCCCCACCATTCTAGAAGTTCACCCAAATAGTTTGGGCAGGACACCCATTTAAACAACCCACCATGGGGGATTTGATACTCGGTGGTCCCATTTTTCCGCAGATCAAACAGCATATTATCCGATTTAATGTTAATCCCCATGCCAGTAATAAAAAGTATCACACCAATGATAAACTGAGGACTGGTTAGCCAATCAATTGGATAAGGGTGATGCAGGCTGAACAGCCATTCTGCATTGATCCAAGCATTGATTCCGTTAAAACCAACAGCAAACAGAATAAGACTGATTGGCATTTTTTTCCCCGTGATGCGTGCCCGAGCCGGCCAAACCCAACTGCGATGTATGTAGTGCCCAGTCCACAATATATAAAAAATGATTCCAACTGGATCAGCCAGATTCCAACCTGAAGCACCGATTCCAAAAAAGACAGTCATTACTATAATACAGGGAGATTCCATAAAAACCCATCCCAGTCTAGCTGAAATCCTTGGCCCCCAACCGGGGCGCTCATGACGGCCATAAGGTGCACGTACAAACATGAGAAGCAAAAAAGTTCCGGCCGCAACCCCCAGCCAGATCCAAATGGTTAATTCATATTGCCATTCATTGATCAGCATTTGTTATGCTATCTTTCCATTTTTCATTAACCATTCAATTGTATCTGTTACCGTAGATTCCAGTGGTCTTGATTGATGGCCGATTTCTTGACGTGCCAGTGTACCTGGTATATCCCTGCATTGGACGGATAGAGCGTGAAGACTGCCTCGGCTAAAAGAAGGGCGCCGACCCGTTAGTTTTGCACTTAGATAAGCAAATGGTATTGCGGTATAAGCAGTCCAAAATGGCAGCGTCATGTATATGGTTCGCTTGCCAATTAAACCAGCAATAATTTCTGCAATGTGTTTAAATGAAGACCATTCACCAGGTACAATATAATGTTGACCACTTTTACCTTTTTCAATACAGTTAATAGCTGTAGTGCATACATCACGTACATCCACCCAATTGAATCCGCTATTGATAGTAATAAACATTTTTTGCTCAGCAATATCACTTATAACCTGCCCCATTCGGCTGGGTTTGAAATCATAAGGTCCAATGATACCAGTTGGGTGTAAAATGCTCGCATTCAGTCCTTGGTTGCAGGCATCTAATACATGTCTTTGGGCAGCAGCTTTTGTACGGTCGTAAGGTGCTGCTTTTAAATCTTGAACAAGGGGTCGATCTTCGGTAAGCATATCAGATGTAGGTCGTTGTTGGAAAGCATGAATACTAGAAAAATGTATAAATCGCTTTACTTGGTTTTCTAATGCGGCCCTGCACATAGCTTTTGTTCCATCCACATTAATTTTTTCCATGAGAGGAATATCAATATTTTCCACCGCAACATAAGCTGCCGTATGAAAAATAAAGTCACATCCAGACATCTGTTTGGTCAAAGTTGCAGTATCAGCAAGATCACCCTGGACATGTTCTACATCCAACCCGTCCAGTGCAAGGGTGTCATGATGAATCAGGACCCGAACCTGCCATCCATTATCCAGTAATTGTCTAACAAGGTTTCCGCCGACATGGCCGGCTCCACCAGTTACAAATGCTTTTTTCATTGGTTGCTACCTGCGATCGAAAACTAATCAAATGGTTGTGGTAAATATTGACAGCTGCCGAAATAAACTGGAAGATTTTATTTCTAAACAAACCCATTTTCAATAAGTGAAATAGAATTATTAGAAATATTTAAAAAAAGTTGGATGCATAATATTATATGGGGTAATATCAACTGAAGACTTAAGTAAAGCCTTTTTGCGTAAAAGGCTTGTGTGAGTATAAATTATCTTGGAGGGTATTTAAATGCGTAAATCATTTGCATTAAGCTTCGTTACACTCCTTATACCTGGATTGCTTTTTGCGCAATACAAGGTTTCGGGTACTATAACGGATGCCAATAACGGTGACAAACTAGTTGGCGCAAACATAATTGTTGAGGGAACCGAAACAGGAACTTCTACCGATGTGGATGGAAATTATTCCCTGACCATCCCTGCTGGTCTAACCTCTGCCAAAGTTACCGCTCGTTATATAGGCTATCGACAGGCAACAGTGACAGTAACGGCGTCTGGGACTCATGACTTTTCTTTGCTAGAAGATGTTTTGAAAATGGATGCAATTATGGTAACCGGTGTGGCTGGTGCGCTCACAAAAACCAAGACCACATTTTCAATTGACAAAATTGACTCAGACATATTAGAACAAGCACCAGCAACCACAGTTGAATCTATGATTCGAGGTAAATCTGCCGGTGTAAAAGTGGTGAAAGCATCAGGGGAACCAGGATATGCAGCTTCTGTGCAGTTACGTGGCGCAACCAGCATTAATGCTAGTGGGCGATCACAATCGCCATTATATATTGTTGATGGGATCATTATTGATCCGTCAATATCTGGTAGTCCCATGGGAGATATTAATCCTGATGATGTTCAAAGCATTGAAATTATTAAAGGCGCCTCTGGTGCTTCGGAATACGGAGCACGAGCTGCCAATGGTGTAATTGCCATTAAAACGAAACGGGGTTCAGAAATAGGCTTAGGTCAGACCCGTTTCAACTTCAAAACTGAATATGGTTATAATCAACTTGCAGGCAGTATTGGAACCAATGGTTCGCATCACTATAAAACAGGGCCAACTGGTTATTTCCTTGATTTAGCAACGGGTGAGGAATATGACCCACGTGATGGAACAAAAAGTGCGTCGCCTAACCCGTATAATGCAGACAGTGCTTATGCTGCAGGTGTTTATTTTTCTGATCAACCCTTTAAATATGTTGCTACGGGTGTACCTGGAGATGGAACCCCAAAACTTTTACCTGATAATGGTGGACGTCCAGGGTTTGACCACACCGAGCGCTTTTATAGTGATGGGAATTACAAAAGAAATAATTTCTCAATGCAAAGAAACAGTGAAAACTTCAATGTTTATGTTGGTGTGTCCAACATGGGAGAAGATGGTGTTTTCGGTAATTTTATTGATGGTTTTAGTCGCAACACATTTCGCTTAAATACAGATGTGAATCTACCATATGACATTAAAGTTGGATTTAGTTCCTTGCTTTCAAGATCAGTGAAACAAGAAGTAAATACCGGTGCTTTTTTTGATATTACCTTTTTTCCATGGGATGTGGATATTTTAGCAAAAGATGAAAATGGGGAATACTTTATTACACCGTCTCCGAAAAACCTGACAGAAGAAAATCCTGTATATCAGATTGATATGAATGACAGACATTCTACGCGCAATCGATCATTACTTGGTACGACAGTTAATTGGTCTATTACGCCTCAATTACGTATGGGGGGAGCTTTGAGTTATGATCGTTCAAACCGCCTTTGGAGAAATTACTATCCGAAAGGCTATAGAACAGCTAATCCGAGTTTATCACTTAATGATGGTAACCTTACAAAAAGCACAACAGATGAAGAGTCAATCAATGGGAATATTGGGCTAACATATGCAACACAATTGGGAGATATGGATTTCATCTCAACAGGACGTTATACATATGAATCCTATGATTATTCCTATCATAGTGGAAATGCATACAAGTTAGCTGTTGGTGATGTTCCTCAACTTTCCACAGGTAGTGAAAAATCAGTTTCTTCGAGTAATCAGATAACAAATGCTGATGCATTTTCCATTCAAGCTCAGGTAGATTATTTAGATCGATATATCTTAGATGTTACTGCACGGCAGGATCGCTCATCTTTATTTGGCCCGGAAGAAAGAGTAAATAACTATGGAAGATTCAGTGCTGCAGTTCGGTTGAGTGAACATGGTTTTTGGGAACCACTCAAAGGAATCTTCAATGAATTTAAAATTCGTTTCAGTAATGGAACATCGGGCAATCGACCAGCCTTCTCCCAGCAGTATGAAACTTGGTCAGTTGCTGGAGGTAATATTTCTAAATCAATACTTGGGAATAAGACATTAAAACCGGAAACAGTAACTGAGTCCGAAGTAGGTGTTGACTTTTCTATAATGGATCGCGTTTTAGTTGAACTTACAAGTGTGCAGACGGTTAGTGAAGACCAGCTTCTCCAAGTTCCTTTACCTGGTTATGCTGGCTATAGTGCTCAATGGCAAAATGCCGGCACACTGACTTCAGACGCATTTGAGTTGAGTGTTACCTCATCAATAATCAATACACGGGAACTCTCTTTGTCGGCTGGGTTCAATTACGATGTTTATGATCAAACAATTACTGATTTTAACATGCCCCCCTATTTAACGGCTTTGGGTCAAGATATTTTCTATATGAAAAACAATACACAATATGGCTCATTTTGGGGGACCGTATGGGCAACCAGTACCGATGAGTTACCCCAAGCCACCCAGCAATATGCAAGTCAATTCCAAGTTAATGATGACGGATATCTGGTTTGGGTAGGTGATGGCAATACCTGGAAAGATGGTATTAGTAAGATACTATGGGGAACATCTAAAACTTTGGAAGGCAGAACATATGGTTGGGGACGTCCTGTTCAATATATAGATGAAACAGGAAATAAACTTCATCAAATGGGAACTTCTGTCCCTGATTTTAGCTATTCAATGACTTCCAGTCTCAGGTTTAAAGGGGCATCGGTATATGTAATGTTTGACGGACAATCAGGTGGTGAAATTTACAATCATACAAGGCAGTGGGCTGCCCGGGATGATGGTTCTGATGATGTAGATCAGTATGGGAAAACTGATGAGACAAAGAAACCGACGATTTATTATCGAGACATGTATCATGTGAATGCTCCTAATTCCTGGTATGTGGAGGACGGAACTTATCTAAAGTTACGTGAACTAGCGGTGAAATATGACTTAGCCAATCTTGTAGACATGAGAGGGGTTGGTATTAGTAGTCTTAAGTTGGGAATTGTTGGCCGCAACCTGATTACATGGACAGATTACAGAGGCTTTGATCCTGAAGTGGGGCGTGGTGGAGGACAGTTAGGGTCTGCAGTAAATGCTCGTGTAGATTCTTATAGGTATCCCAATTACAGAACATTTTCTTTCACACTAGATCTAGATTTCTAAGGAGGGAAGAGTAAATATAATGAAAAAGATAAAAAATAAATTAACGATCACCCTTTTAGTTAGCTTGACTTGGTTTGGCTGTGCTGATTTAGATGTATCAAATACTAACGCACCTGACCAATCACGGGCCCTTGCTGAACCGGCAGACGTGGAATCGCTGATTCGTTCCACCTTTTTAGTATTCTGGCAAGGAACTCATTTAGCTGGTAATAGCTGGTTCATTGGCACCTTAGGCGATGGAATGTCATGCTCATGGGGAAACTGGGGAATGCGTGAAATTTCTTCGGAACCTCGCGCAGAACATGACAATAGCCCCGCCTGGGGATATGCTGGTGCCGCAGAAGATCTTTGGTATGGTATGTATGCCGCAATATCATCTGCAAAAGATGGTTTAGCCGCGATTAGCTCAGGAATTACCCTCAATACTGACGCAGATCCTAATGCGGATGTCCGTGCAAAAGTATTTGCGAAGTGGGTCATGGGCATTTCACATGCTATGGTAGCAATTCATCATGATAAAGGGTTTATCATTGATGAAAACACCGATTTTAGCCAAACGCAGGAATTGGTTGATTATAATGCCGTCATGGCTGCAGCGATTACTATGCTCGAAAGTGTAATTACTGATTGTAATGCAAATGCTGCCGTTTCTGTTCCAGAAGATTGGCTCCATATTGCTAGTTTTACACTGGCAGATTTGGCAAAAGTAACCCACAGTTTGGTAGCAAGATATAAAGCAGGTGTTGCCAGAAATGCAGCCGAACGAAGTGCTGTTGATTGGGCCAGTGTCCGTACCAATGCTCAACAAGGCGCACCCTTTGCACCAGTAGGTGATACCCAGTATTGGTGGTCTTATACACATTATTATGGTGGTGTTCATCCGTATTGGACCCGTGCAGATTACCGATTTATTGGACCATCTGATCAATCGGGTAGATATCAATCATTATGGTTGAAAGACAACTCCCCTGCTACGGTTCAGGCAAGACAGGAAATATTTATTGTTACCGATGACAAACGTATTGTCGGTGGCGGTGCCACTGAAGACAGCTTGGCTCAGACGCCTGGTAAATATATATTTAATACAGGTTATGCTTTTTTGGTTCCGTCTCGAGGCACTTATCACCGCTCATATTACTTGATCAACAAAACTACCGAATATGCTACAATTGAAGTTGCACCGATGAAAGATCTCGTTCAGCAAGAATTAGATTTATTGACCGCTGAATCGTATTTGCGCGCAAGTGATGCAGCCAATGCGGTAACATACATCAATAAATCAAGAGTTGGTATTGGTGAACTTACTGCTGCAGCGGTTGCTGATGGTATTGGTTCTGATACGGATGAACCCAGTGCACTTGATGCAGCCAGCCTTTGGGCAAAATATAAGTATGAAAAAATTATGGAAGGTAATTTGACACATCCATGGTTGAACTATACAGACCGTCGTGGATGGACAGGTACTATTGGAAACGACTATGGCGGAGGACTTCTGCCGGGTACACCAATTCATTTTCCAATACCTGGAAAAGAATTAGCGGTATTATTAATGGATAGTTATACCTTTGGTGGCCAGGATAATATAGGACAGCCTGGTACTGCCGGCCATAAGTTGAGTAATGGTAAAGTGTTTCGTAATCGTGGCTTTTTTATAGAGTTTAAGAAACGTACTCGAATGAATAAAGCCGATTTGTATTAAATTCGAGTTACAAAATAATCATAAAGAGGGCCCCAACTGGGGCCCTCTTTATTTCAATAAAAAGAATACATAAGTTTGTGTTAAAAAAATTAGCTACAATTTTATTTTTATTCAGTTTTGTATTTATTGGTTGCAGCAGTGTGTCTTCAGGAAAAATTACTGAATACCGTATTACTGTTGGGACCACTACGATGTATGATTTTCAAACATTATCCGATAAAATTTTAGGTCAACATCGTTTTTTGATTGATCGGACTGAAGATATTGGCTCTGGCTCAATAATCGAAACAAAATATGAATATACTGAACCAAGCAATGAAGAATTAATTCAGGGTATCAAGGAAGTTCGCTACCAGATTATTTTAGAAGCCCGCATGAAAGGCGGTATAAGTAAAATGTATAATATTCGTGCAATTGTACGTGAAGATGGACGTTTTACTGATAACAATGAATGGATAGATATTCCAGTAAATGACCAAATTAAAAAACGGGTTAAATTCTTTAGCAATGATTTAAAAACAGAATTTGAAAATAAAATTCGAGCATTTTAGTCTCGTTTTACGATTTGGATTTATAAAAAACCCCCTGTGTTTTTAAGGGGGTTTTTTGTTTGTAATTAAGTGATGATTTTTTTAAAAAGCCTGTCCAAAGAAAACCGCATTTAACAGTAGCCCATTGGATCCATACCAGAATGCCCGAAAGGATGGGTTATCTGCAAATAAGATCACATGGCCACTGCCTTGTCTCCGGGCAATGATGGAAGCACTATTTTGAATCTCTTTTAGTTTTTCTTCAGAGATATACCCGCTGAGAAGGGGGTTTTTCGTATACCGGCCCACATTGGCAGCTGTAGTTGTAGATAATTCAAAAAAGGTATCCCCGCGCCTGAACATAGAGGTTTTCTTATTATATCCATAAGCTATGGGGTGTGTATTGTCCAAAGATACTTCAAAGATGGAACCGCCAATCCGCTGGGCTCCGGTAACCATTGGTACTTGGTCATAAGGTATATCCAAAGTATCCTTGCTGCCTTTTTTTAGTTTTTCATTTAAAATCTTTTTATTGACCACCCATCGAGATCCGGTTTGGGTAGCAATCAGGGTGCCCCCGTTCCGCACCCAATCTTTCAGTGTTTTAATATCCGTGGAATCCAAATTTCCGTAAGAGCCATCTGGCACAATAATGGTATTGTATTTTGATAGCTTATGGACACTTAACTGTTTTGCATTCAGCAATGAAACCGGTATTCCCATACGGAAATTCAGAAGGTGCCATACTTCTCCCACACCATAGGAAGAAGTGCCATCTCCAGAAAGAATTACCACTTTTGGTTTTTGTAATACACCTTGATATGCGCCACCTAAATCTGGCCCGGATGGTGTAGAAGCTGTGTTAGATGCATAAATATTCACATGATCCGTTTTCGCCAAATGAATCATCATTTTATGGATCTTTTCTTGGGAAATCGTGGCGTCCGCATCCCGCTGGTATGCAGGGATTACGATTGTTCCCCTATCAAATTGTATTTCTTTTCCATCAACAACCGCCGAAAAAGCTTGTGTGGTGAGCCTGGGACGAATTCCCGAATCCATAATGCTATAAAGACTTTTCGGAGCATAATACCGATCCCATTTCATTAGATAAGCCGATTTTGCTTTTCCCCCAATAAGCATTCCGCCATCTAACTCAACCGGATCCAATTGGGTACCTATATATGCTTTGGGGTTTTGTTTCAGTTCATAGGATTCAACGCCATAGGCAAGGGGTAGGGTCCAGGCAGATACATCATAAAATAATGAATCTTCGAATGTGGTCATACGTTCCATGATCCCTTTTAAAAATCGTGTTTGGGGTTGATCTGATGGAATGATCACTGCTTCACCCGGATTAAACCTGATCTGTTTTACAGTTATGGGTTTTTTCAATTCATGTGCCACAATCCGGTGTTTTTGCAGGTTTTGGATCAACATTTGAGTGCGCGTCCTGTTTTGTTGTAAACTAACCAGATATCCTTTCACCTGGTTTTTCTTCGCTGCATCGGGTGCCGTGGCATAGAAATCCCGGTGATAAGCTAAGAATTCTTTACGCAGGGCCACCAGGCCATCTAAAGTACCAAGTGTCGACATATAATGATTGCGAATTGTAAAGGCATAGATAAGACGTCCTTGGTTGGTTTCTGATTCCAGTGCCCGTGAAGAAGCCTGTTCAAACAAAATGCCAACCGATCCATGGATATCCCCATAAGTGGATCCTTTTCCGTAGTAAAAATCATCATAGGATTGTTGGGAGTAGTACATTGATTGGATACTATCTAACCGTTTGGCGTGGAAAGGAATGAGTTTATTGGCCAATTTGATGCTGCCTTTTGGCGTGTTGGGATTGTTTCGACTGGGGATTCCGGGTTGGAAGAAAAAAGTGGAATTGCCGCCCATCTCATGGGCATCCAGTAAAAATTGTGGACGCCAATGGTGAAATAATTTGATGCGACCATTAGATTCGGGTTGGGTTACAGGCATCCAGTCCCGGTTCATATCAAATAGATAATGGTTGGTGCGACCCCGCGGCCATGGTTGGTTGTGTTCCCGGTCCTGCGTATCAATAGTGGGTACTCTGCCGCGGTTGCCGTTGACCCAATTAACAAATCTGTCACGGCCATCAGGGTTATACATGGGATCAATGATTAATACGGTATTTTTTAATATGTCGTCAATTTGTTTTCCGGATCCAGCCGCCAAGTGATATAGTAACAGTAGAGAAGCTTCGGTGCCGCTGGCTTCGTCCCCGTGAATAGAAAACCCAAGATAGGCTACCAAAGGCATCGCATTTAAACCCTGGTCGCTTACTGTATTGGGTTTGTCCGATAATTTTAAATTTGCCCCTCGAATTGTTTCCAAGTTTTTGTGATTGTCCGGATGGGTTACAATGGCATGAATCAGGCGGCGACCTTCATGAGTTAGCGCATGGTCATTTAAAATGATACGATTGCTGCGTGCAGCAAGTACTTCAAAATAATCCACAACCTGATCTGTTCTTGTGTGACGAGTGCCGATTTGATGCCCGATGATTTCTTCTGGTTTAGGTATGGATGAATTATATCGGACACCCTTGATTTTCATGGGCAGCTGAATATCCTGTTGGGCGAACAAAAATGTAAATAGATAAATAGGTAAAAACTGTTTCATGAAACTTCTCCTCAGGCTGAATTTTACTTTGAATGATTGGTTTTGAAGACAGGAAAATTAAAACGGGAACTGCTTTAAACTATGGATAATTTGGACTGGCTGGGGTAAATACACCTAAATTCAATCTTAACAAGGAATAAAAGTATGTCTGCATCTGTGATTCAAATTAACGTCAAACCGGATACCCCAGGTGAGGTAGGTTTACCGAAAATACCGGTAGATCAGGTATGGGTAAAAAAGGAAGGTTTGGAAGGTGATTACAATCGTGCTCGCAAAAAGAAAAAAGATAATGACCCTGATATGGCGGTGATGATTATTTCAAGTGATGTTTTAGATCAGCTCAACCAGGAAGGATGGCCGGTAAAACCGGGTGATGTGGGAGAAAATCTTACAATTACAAATATTGATTATAAAAAAATCACAGCAGGGCAAAAATATTTGATAGGTGAAGCGGAAATTGAAATTTCATTTATTTGTGAACCATGTACCAATTTATACAAACTACCATATGTTGGGAAAGAGCGTGGCCCAGAATTTATGGCAGCAATTATGAATCGCCGGGGATGGTACGCCCGTGTATTAAAAGAAGGACGTATATCCATTGGTAATACGTTTTTATTGAAGTAAATCGTGGCAAGCCAAGCAATAGAATTAAAAATTACAGGAATGCACTGTGCTGCGTGTGTATCTACAGTTGAACGGGCATTATATCAAGCGGAAGGTGTAAAAAAGGCAGTTGTTAATCTAATGCTTGAAAAAGCCCATATCGAGGGTGAAGTAGAAATTGATCAATTAATTCAGGCTGTCCAGAAAACAGGTTATGAAGCGGAGTTAATAGAAGAAATCGTGTTGCCACAAGACAGTCAATCGGATGAAGGCCTGATCCAAGCAAAAAATCAGATGGTTTTTGCCTGGGTTCCTTCGGTAATCATGATGCTGTGGATGATCCCAAAATGGCTTTCAGGGATTATGTGGCCCAATCCAACATTATATATATATGGTATGATTGTATTCAGCCTGGTTGTTTTACTGCTGCCTGGCCGTAACATTCTCAGGTCAGCTTGGAAATCAACAGTAAACCTATCGCCGAATATGGATGTTCTGATTGCGTTAGGATCTTTAGCGTGTTTGGTTACAGGAGTATTAAAAGCATTCGGAATGGATATTCATTCTTTTGCTGGGATTGCGGGAATGATTATATCCTTTCATTTAACTGGTCGATATATTGAAGTGAAGGCCAGGGGCCGTTCTTCTGATGCTATGAAACTGCTGCTGAATTTGGGGGCTAAAAATGCCCGGATTATTGTTGGAGCGGAGCAAAGGGAAATACCTATATCTCAAATAAAATCTGGTGATATAATGCATGTTTTGGCTGGTGAAAAAATCCCCACCGATGGAATTATTGTTGATGGAGAAAGTACAATTGATGAATCGATTACTTCGGGTGAATCAACACCTGTTTTAAAAACAGTAAAGGACCATGTTATTGGTGCTACCATAAACTTAGATGGTGTACTGAAAGTAAAAGCAACCAAAGTGGGCAGGGACACATTTATTGCCCAAATGGCAAAGATGGTGGAAGAAGCGCAAACCACCAAAGTGCCCATCCAGGCCTTTGCTGACCGCGTAACAGCTGTTTTTGTTCCAATTGTATTAGCACTTGCTATAGTTACCTTTTCATTTTGGATGATTGCCCCAGATTTTATGAAAAAGGGAACACACTTTTTTCTGAATATTTTTCCTTGGATAAATCCAGATGTTTCCAGCACAACAATGGCCCTTTTTGCTGCTATTGCTGTACTTGTCATTGCATGCCCATGTGCATTGGGGCTTGCTACGCCTACGGCACTAATGGTGGGCAGCGGAAAAGGCGCGGAAAATGGTATTTTAATTCGTAGCGGGTCTGCCATACAGCGCATGAGTGAAGTCACAACTATAGTTTTGGATAAAACGGGTACATTAACAACCAGCCGCCTGGAAGTAACGCAAGTCAAATTGTTTGGTGGAAAAAATGAGACAGACTTGATTCGAATGACGGCCAGTGTTGAAAAAAATTCTACCCATCCACTAGCAAAAGCGATTGTTCGCTTTGCCCAGAGAAAACAAATTGACTTAAATGATGTAACGGATATTTTTTCTACGCCTGGAAAAGGAATTAAAGCGGTATTAGGCAACTCTAAAATAAAAGTTGGGAATCGGGAATATGTTGGGTACCAAGGCGATTTTGATGATCATGGGTCCCATGTATTTATAGCAGTTGATGACACTGTTTATGGTGTTTTTGTTTTACAAGACAAAATCAGAGCTGATTCCAATAGTATGGTTCAATACTTAAAAAATAAACAATACAAAATAGTAATGCTTACAGGAGATAAAGCAAATGTAGCGGAAGCCATGGCGAGTGAGATTGGGATTGAAAAAGTATTTTCAGAAGTTATGCCATCGGATAAATCGAAAATGATTAAATCAATTCAGGATGGCGGGGAAGTAGTATGTATGATTGGCGATGGCATAAATGATGCGCCGGCCCTGGCGCAGGCGGATGTAGGCATTGCCATGGGAACGGGAGCGGATATCGCCATGGAAAGCGGGGACATTATTTTAATCAGAGGTGATTTATCAAAAGTGAAACAGGCCATTTCCCTTTCCAATAAAACATTCCGCAAAATCAGGCAAAACCTGTTTTGGGCCAGTATTTACAATTTAATTGCAATTCCAATGGCAATTTTTGGTGTTTTACACCCTATTTTAGCGGAAGCGGCCATGGCTTTTTCATCTATAAATGTAGTTTGGAATTCCAACCGTCTTCGTCGTGAAACACTTTAAATTAGCGCCAATAAAACCCATAAAATATGCCATATAAAAAAAGTTTGCACGGGCAGTGATAATTCACTTACTTTTCGGCCCAAGGTAAGGGAACTGCTTGGCGTATTATTGCGCCCAGTTATGATAAGTATAAAGAATTATAGACGATCTTTAACCAATTTTGAACAGCAACGTGGAGATTAATATGAAAAAACTCACAATATTGTTCTTGGCCACTATGTTTACTGCAGGCCTGTATGCACAGAACCTGGCAGGTAAAATTAGTGGTACAGTTTCATCTGATGGCGAACCTCTGATTGGTGCCAATGTTATCCTTGAAGGGACTTCAATGGGTGCAGCAACAGATGAAAATGGAACATACTATATTTTAGACGTCCAGCCCGGTGTTTATACCATTAGAGCGGCCTATATCGGTTACAAAACCCAGGTTGTATCCAATGTACGTGTAAACATTGGTTTGACCTCCAGTCAAAATTTTGAAATGGAAGTAGCAGCAGTTGAGGGGGAAACAGTTGAAGTAACTGCTGAAAAACCATTGATCGAAGTTAGTCAAACAAACATGGCGAGAACCATTGATGCAGAAGCCATTGAAAATTTCGCGGTGCGTAACGTGACATCCATGGTCGCCAGTCAAGCTGGCGTTGTCAGTATGCATGATGGTCTCCATATTCGCGGTAGTCGCGGAGAAGAAATTGGTTATACCTTAGAAGGAGCATCTATGGCGGGTGCGGGTGGCAAAGTTGTTTCAAATGCCATTCCGGAAGCACTGGAAACTATTGCAGTTCAAACCGGTGGTTTCGATGCCAGTGTTGGTAAAGCTAATGCAGGTGTTGTTCAACAGTCACTGAAAACAGGTGGTAGCAGATTTTCAGCATCAGTGCTTATGGAACAAGACGGCGGTAAATATGCTGTTGGTGATCAAGATATGACAATGACTGTTCAAGGCCCAATTGGTGACAAAATTCGCTTTTTTGGTGCATTAAGAAGAACAAGTACAGATAATTATAGCTCTACCAGCAGATGGTTTACGCCCTTCACAATCGCAGGTGGCAATCCGATTCCAGATAAAGTTGGTGGTTTAACCCCATCTGGTGATTATGTGATCTTGAATGAAAAAGGTTCAATGACTTTTACGGATATAGATCATGATGAAGCCTATACCGCAGGTACAGATATATTAGCTGGTATAAATAATGAGAGCGGTGCATTTACCAATCTAAGTAATTGGACGAATTTTAACGGTACCATGACATTTGACTACAACCCGCTTGTACTTCGTCTTTCGGGTGCTTATTCCGCAGGTACATCCTCAGGCGCTGGGTTGCCGATTAAAAACATGTTTAATACACGGCGACACGAGAGTGCTAATTCAAACTACTTGATAAATCTAAAAAGCACATACTTTCTTAATACCAGTACTTACATACGGTCTAATGTGAAATTAGTAAATCGTAGGTATGAAAATTATGATAAGAAATTTGAAGAAAAAGGTAAGTTTACAACCGGACATACAAGTCAGTTAAAAGATTGGTTGGCTTGGGGTGATCATGACCAAGTAGCCGCAGTAGACTCTAATTGGGCCAGGCATTTTGGAACACCTGGAGAAGCTTACACTGAAGCATTCCAGTATGTTGAACCCTACCAGTATAATATTAATGGCTTCAGATTTGCTCGCGATGGCGCCCGTCGAGGCGGTTACTCTAAAGGTGAAGATGGCTATTATGGCGCCGATGTTGAATTTGTAAGCCAGATGGGTGAGCATGAAGTAAAAGTAGGCGGTGATTATACTGCATTTACTTATAAACGTTATAGCTATAGCGGGATCAACTCTTTAAACTCTAAAGTTGCGCAGGATGCAACGTTATATGATGCTATTGTTGCTCAGAATGAAAGAGCAGAAATGGAAGTTGTAACGGCACGCCTGGCTTCCTGGATCGGTTATGATCCTTTGGGAAGAGATTGTGACGATGGTGGTAATTGTCAGGATTATGACCAGCCTCGTAAACCCTGGAATATGGCTTTTTATCTCAATGATAAATTCGAAGCAGGTGATTTGGTCGTGAATGCCGGGATACGCTATGAAGCGATTAACCAAGCCAATGTGGACTTAAAAGACTATGATAATCCACCACTAGATAAAAATTATGCGATTGTGGCTGCTGAAGATCCAAAATATGGTTTCAAGGAAATGCCGACGCAGAGTTATATACTGCCTAGACTTGGACTTGGATTCCCAATTACGGATGTGGCATCTTTTCACTTGAATTATGGTCGCTATGTCCAGATGGCTCCTATGTACCGTCTATATCGCAGTCGTGGTTCAGGATACTCTTCCTGGGGTTTAAAACCGACCCAAGAAACAAAATTTGAAATGGGTTACGGCACATTGATTGGTGATGTTGCTTCTCTTGATCTTACCGTATTTGCACGGAACCCGAAAGATCAGGTCAGTAGAGATGTGTATCAACCTGATGCAACAGAAAACTTCTACGGATTACGGGATCATACCAATTATGTCAATAGTGATTTTTCGCAGATCACCGGTGTAGAAGTGGACTTTAAAACTAATCGTGTAAACAATATTCAGGTGTTTGCCAACTATGTATTCCAGGATGTACGAGGGACAAACTCTTATCCTACCCTGGGTACCATAGGATGGGGCAAGCCAACAATGATTGCCGCCACGCGTTATGATCAACGCCATCAGGCAAGTGCAATTGTCGATTACAGAACCGGAAGAACTGGCAATGTACTTACCAGCAATTTTGGTGTTAATATGATTGCTTCTTATAACAGTGGACATCCATATACATTTTCTGATGGCTCCATGGGTCAGCGAGATGCAGGTGAAGGGGCGTTGCTTTCTGATAACGACCCCCGGAACAGAGCTCCGCAAGAGGCGATCAATTCTTCTACAACCCCATCTATATTTAATATAGATCTTGGTGTAGATAAAATTATCAGTGTGATGAATATCAACGTGAAGCTTTATGCAACAGTGACCAATCTGCTGAATACGAAGCATATTGTTAATGTATATAACCGTACAGGTGATGCATTTGATGATGGTTTCTTGAGTGATCCAGCTTTGAGTTCCCTGATTATTGAAGGTCGCGGACCAGAATATGTAGAAATGTATCAAAAAATTAACTTGGCCAACCGCAACCACTGGTTGAATGACCATGGCTTTGATCTGTTTGGCATTCCTCGTGAAATTAAAATGGGCATGCAGGTCTCCTTCTAAGGGGGTTGATTATGCTATACAAAACAGTGGAGAGTTTTATGAATCTTAGAAAAGCAATTACCTTAGTAATTACTGGTGCATTTCTTTTGACTTCAGCATTATTTGCTGAAGAAATAAAAGGGGATCGCCAGGCAGGTAAAACAGGTCCTTCTCGTCTGGCTAGACTTGGCGACGATGGCCCGAAAAGTACGTTTTTCAATATTAACAGCTGGTCGATTCAAGTAGAACACCAGGGGTTTTTCCAATGGAATGGCACTTCGCATGGTTCAGCTGGTGATTATCCCAAAGGAATGGCAAATGTCATTTTTGCTGAAGGTATCCTATGGGGTGTGAGAGCAGATGATAAATACGGTGTAGATGCAGATGGTCAGTTACTAACCGATGGAACAGGAGCTGGTACTCCTAAAATTCGCGTGAATGGTTCCATGTACAATACCGGTCTTAAATCCGGTAAAGTACTCCGGGATGCAAGCGGTGCTGTTAATAAAACCGGATACTCAGAAAACTGGCGTGACCAGCAGATCTGGCGTGTGAGAAGAGATTGGGAGACCGGTGATCTGACATCGGACGTAGCGATTATTAAAAATATTGGTGCCAACGATGTAACAGAAGCACAGATTGCAGCTACGAAAGCGCAATACAAGCATGACTGGGAGCATTGGCCAGTCGCTAAAGGTGCGCCTTATGATGACGTCAATGGAGATGGTACTTTTACCGCCGCCACGTGGAATACTGAAACGCTTGAATGGGACGGGGATATTCCCGGGATTCCAGGTGCCGATCAAACCATTTGGCTGGTCGCTAATGACTTGCCAGATGAAAACGATCCTAATTACCCTGGGCAGGCAGTCAGTGTATCCGAAGGTGGTTGGGGTTCTCCTCCAATCGGTTTTGAAATGCAGATGTCTATGTGGGGATATGATTACCCATTTTCCAACCCGCTCTCCAGTATGTTTTTCAAACGTGCGCGCATGATCTATACTGGATTGCCTGGTGGCCCGGCAACTGCTAAGCTGGACACCGTATATTTTACACAGTGGTCTGATCCTGATCTGGGAACATATACAGACGACTATGTCGGATGTGATACCACCTTAAGTCTTGGGTATGTATATAATGGTAATACATTTGATGAAACATTTTTTGATAACTACGGTAGTCCCGTGCCTGCCGGTGGTTATGACTTTTTAGAAGGTCCAAAAGTAGATGCAGACGGCGATGGTGACCTAGATACACTGGGTATGACCAGTTTTGTATACTTCGCTGCTGGTTCTTCGGTGAGTGACCCCAGTACCCGCGTATATGCAGGTACATTGCAGTGGTTCAATTTGATGGAAGGCTTTTTACCGAGGCCTCCATATCCAACTCAGAACCCCTTTGTGGACCCGCTTACAGGTTTAGCAGAAATATTTGTACTGGCGGGTGACCCGCCTACAGGTACAGGCTGGATTGATGGAATCATTCTGCCACCTGGTGACAGGCGCCTTGTAATGAACACAGGACCGTTTCAAATGGCATTAGGTGATACACAAGATGTTGTCATTGGTCTCATTGGTGGTATGGGTGGTGATAACCTTTCATCCATTACGGTAATGAAATACAATGACATCTTTGCACAGTTTGCCTATGATAATGATTTTTCATTGCCGACGCCACCGACACCACCAGTTGTGTCTGCGTTTGAAGGTGATGGCTATATTACCCTTAACTGGGCGGAGACAGCTGCTTTTAATAAAACAGAGTCTGTGGTAAATAAGGGTTTTGCTTTTGAAGGCTATAAAGTTTACCAGTTACCAAATCCGCTTGCAGCTGGTTCAGACGGTGCACTGATTGCTCAATATGATCTAGCCAATGGTGTGATGGTTATTACGGAAAAAGCAGTAGACCCAGCAACGGGTCTTGTGCTTGAAAAACCTGCGCACGTTGGTAGTGATAATGGAATTAGCCGTGTCGTTGTTATTAAAACAGATGCATTGAGAAATCGACCGATTACTAATGATAGACCCTATCATTTTGGTATTAGTGCCTATTCTTATCTACCTGATAATGAATTCTCACCGTTTAAATCACTCGAATCCTCTATGACCCGTGTTTCTGTGACGCCAAAACTTCCGGATCCAGGTAAGGCATATACAGTTGATTCAGGTGATTATTTTGATATGACCCATACAGCGGGTACCAGTGACGGACAAGCCCGGATTGAAGTAATTGATCCTGGTGTTGTTACTGGCCATACGTATGAGGTTTCGTTTGCAACGGATGACGCAACGGGTAGCATACTTTGGAATGTTACTGATGCTACCACTGGCAGCGAAATCCTGTCAGACTATACACAAGGAGCTGCATTTACAGATCCTGGTTTTCCTGCAGCTGACGGCTTGACATTTAAAGTGACAGGTCCGCCAAATGCGTTTAAAAACTTTTTAGTAACGGCTCATGGTGGCGGCGTACAAGATCCGCCATTGCAAGGCTCACAGGACTGGGGAGGTTTTCCAACTTCTTATACCGGTCGCGTCAACCAAGCAATCGGGACTGGTTGGTTTTTCCATGGTGGTGGCTCCTCATCAGGTAGCTATGCTACGATGATCAGTCGAATCATTCGCGGCAGTAAATGGAAATACCTCATTCCAAATGATTTTGAATATCGTTTTACCTATGAAGATGACAACTATATATATGCAGCATATAGTAGTTGGTCACTGATTAGGGTTCCCATGGAAATGTGGAACGTAACACAAGGCTATCGTCTCCCGTTATGGACCTATGACTATGATGGCAGTGAAAGCTGGGGACTGACTCCTTATGATAGTCCGGGTTCTGGTGGTTCTAACGACCCATTTACAGACTGGGTATATCCTCGATTACCAGCGAATTAC
>Ga0208113_1000296_pt1 | contig 25555 bp, 23 predicted proteins | sample Knorr_S7_td_NADW_FD_185598 | JGI IMG/M metagenome (GOLD analysis project Ga0208113, IMG submission 185598) | Marine microbial communities from Southern Atlantic Ocean transect - Knorr_S7_td_NADW_ad_2505m_LV_A (SPAdes) (version 2) | ecosystem: Environmental > Aquatic > Marine > Oceanic | place...
ACCTGTTCCCTGAGGGCCGCGAACGGCCTTCCCGCCACTGTATTGCACCATGTCGGCCCCTTGGGCTATAAACCGCTTCAAATTTGCCCTTGGAGGCACGAACGAAGCGGCGTCTACGATTACAGGGACGTCATGGCCGTGGGCGATTTCAACGACTTCTTCAAAAGGGAGCGCGCGGCGAGTGATAAACGGCGAGAACAAATAAACGACCGCAGCGGTGTTCTCGTTCAACGCGTCTTCTAGCTCCCACGGATGGCAGCGGCGCCCGTCGCCGATCTCGCGGAACGTGCCTCCCGTCGCCGTGTAGCATTGGTCATACGGGAATCGGTGGCTACGATGGATAATGAACTCATTCTTCATTCCAGTGGCGTCTGGCAGTCGATTCATCTTGGCAGGGTCATTGCCAGCCATCACAGCCGCCGCCTGGAGTATCAACCCGCCAGCCGCTCCAGAACTCACAAATCCCGCTTCTGCGCCGGTGACTTGAGCGATAATCTTGCCAGCGGCATGGTTCAGTTCGTCCATGTTGACCATCGTTCCGGCGGCTTTATTTATCGCATCCTTGACCTCTGGTCTGAGCTTGCTCCCACCGTAAGCCGTGGTTGAGCCGGACGCTGTGATGATAGGTTTGACTCCCAACGTCCGATAGATGTCTGCTCCTGGGCCAGTAACCATAGATGCCTCCTGGAATAAGTTGTGTTGGGCAAGGTGACCAATGACGATGGTGGAACTGCATGCCGACGGTGTGCGTGGCTTCCACAAATATTTGCGAGCAACGAACACCGCTAGGCGCAGATTATAACACCGATAATCCATGAAATCATCGAGCCAGATCGTGTGAGCGCTACCGATGTTCTCACTCGAATACCAACAAAACATGGGACAGGCGTAACTACACGCCAAGTCAGCGATTCAATAAACTGGAGTCAACCTGAAAGTTTAGAGGTCAGATGAAGAACGAGACCCGCGTTGCGACCATGAACATAGCCCCACTGGGATTCGGCTACCTCTATTTGAAAGAGTATCCGCGGTTCGCGTTGACGTTCTTCGACGGCGGCCCGTCGGATATTCTCGGCGTTGGTGATGATGACGATTTTGAGCGTTGGCATGTGCGTCTGGGACGGACGCTCGGACGCTAAACAAGCCCTGGTTCTGGCGCCAATCGCGCTGCCTCTGACGCTCAACCTCTTCACGATGATGGATGCCAAAAGCCGCCGAAAGAAGTCGGTCAGGCGCAGGTAGATCGTCCGGCTCTCGGAGATTCGATGAAACCTGGGATGTATCCCCAGCAGATCGTCAGCAATCTGCACGGACCGTGACGATTTCCATCGTGTTTTCGTACAGACGCCAGAACGAGCTTGTGATGGGGTCAGACACGGTCCATTCCCTGACATCTCTCTTGTGGTGATCGTCATTCCGAGGCGAGCGCGTCCATTTGGCCTCGAATGAGTCGATATTTCGAAGGTACTTCTCTCCAGACTCACAACTCGTTCGGAGGTAATCTTCGATAAATGAGACCACCTGTGGCCTGGTGTAGGTTGGGGTGTTTTCCTCGGCGAATTTGGCTCTGGTCTCCTCAGATGTTGCGAGTTTCCTCTCGCTGAATGGAACTCTTCCCACCGATCCGACCAATACGATGATAAAGGCGATGCCGAAAACCACGACCCATTTTGTCACAGGGCCGATCCTGACACTATTGGACTGGAATTATGAAGACCATACACACGAGGCAGTATAACAAATCCTGAAACGTGTTTCATGCACGACAAGCGACTTGAATTGACTCCTGTGAACTGGGTGTCATTGTTGATGAAAAGCTGGCGCGCGCGCATGATTGGAGGATGAACAAATTTCGTGGAAAACTGAAGGTGATTTTAGATCTGGCGCAGGCGAGGGTCCCACCGGTCGCGGAGCCAGTCGCCGATGAAGTTGAACGAAAGAACCGTCAGGAAAATTGCGATTCCTGGGAAGAAAGCCACCCACCAGGCCGACCCCAGATATTCCCTGCCGTTCGAGATGTCCGCTCCCCAGGATGGCGTGGGTGGAGGCACGCCAGCGCCCAAAAATGACAAAATGCTTTCGGACAGGATGGTGCCCCCGACCTGAAGCGTTGTCGCAACGATTATCGTGTTGGAGACTGCGGGCAACAAGTGCTTGAACATGATTCGAGTGGAGGACGCCCCCGCAACGTGGGCAAGGGCAATAAAGTCAAAATGCCTGACTTGCAGCGTTTGTCCTCGGACGAGTCGCGCAATTCCCCCCCAAGCCCCGAGGGCAAGCACGAAAGCAACGACTGCAAAGCTCTGGCCCAGCACGAACACCAGCGCAATTGCCAGCAGCAGGTACGGGATTGAGTTGAACACATCTACGGTGCGCATGAGCAGTTCGTCAACTATGCCCCCGAAGTAACCTGCGGTCAGTCCCACGGTGGTCCCAAATATCGTCCCGACGGTGATTGCCACCAGCGCCAAGCTCAGTGACAGGCGCGCGCCGTAAATTATCCTGCTCAGCACATCGCGCCCAAGCTGATCGGCTCCCAGCGAGAAGTAAAACACCGCCTGCTGCCGTCCCAACGGGATGCCATTGGTGTTGCAGGATACGGCCTTGTTCGATACTTGGCCGTCTTCGCATGCTGGATACCATGGAGGGGATGCGAGAACCGCCCTCAACTGATCCTTCTCAGGATCGTACGGGGCGATCAGCGGCGCGAATATAGCGCAGAAACTCAGCACGCTCAGTATTAAAATCGGAATCAGAGGCCAGCGTCGTAACACGTAAAATGTTCGTTCGAAGACGGAACCTCTGGTTAGGTTTTCAAGCTCAGAAAGCGGGATTTGCTGCGCTGGAGTGGTCAATTGCAGGCCTCAGGAATATCTGATTCTAGGATCGATGAACGCGTACAGGATGTCTATCACGAACACCGCGAAAACGTAAACCAACGTGAACACCAGAACTGCCCCGACCATGAGCGGGAAGTCATTATTGATTATCGCGGTAAATGTCATCTGTCCCAGCCCGGGCCATGCGAACACGGTCTCGGTCACCACCGTTCCCCCAATGAAGCCCACGAGTATCAGCGCGGAGAAGGTCAAAGGTGGAATCAATGAATTCTTGAATGCGTGCTTCCAGATGACTGAATTGTTACGGACGCCCTTTGCCCTGGCCAGTTTGATGTATTCCGAGTCGAGTACTTCAAGCATCGAAGATCGCACCAGGCGCATCAAGCCTGCGGACGCCAGCCACCCGAGAGTTATCGCGGGCATGACAAAATATTGCGCTCGTTCGAACCAATTGGCAGCGTCGTGTCCACGAGTGCCGGACGGAAGCCAGCCCAGGTTCACAGAAAAGATTAATATCAACATAATTCCCAGCCAGAAAGGCGGCAGGGCTTGCCCGAAGACGGCGAATGTTCTGCCTATAACATCCCAGATAGTGCCGCGTTTGACCGCAGATAACACTCCAAGAGGTATCCCGGTCAACAGAACGAACAACGTGGCTGACAAACCCAGCTGCAGACTGGCAGGGGCGAACCCGAGCACCATCTCCAACACTGGCTTGCTCGTCTTCAGTGAGGTTCCGAAGTCGCCTTGAAAGATGCCTTTGCCTATCCAGATCAGGTACTGGACGATTAGAGGTTTGTCGAGGTGAAAGTCTTTCCCCCACGCCTCCCACTGTTCGGGCGAAACGTATCCCACATTCAACAGCACATTGCGTGGATCGCCCTGGAATCGCGAAAGCGCGAACACTATCAACGTGGCCGCAAAAACAGAGACAATAAGGAACAGGAATCGCCTGATTATAAATTTCTTCATGAAGACTCACTTCGGCGGCGCCGCGCGCCTGGGTGACATCGCACTGGCGCCCCAGCTTATGTGAAGCTGGGGCGCCTATTAATTTAGTCGGTCAGTGGCGTTTCAACCGGACGGCTACTTCGCAGGAATGATTGACTCGAATGAGTTAGGCAGGTCCCACGGAGCGAGGTCCCAACTCTCAATCGTGTCCGGGTTTACCCCGATGAGGGCTGGCACTTCAACCGTGCCACCGGTCAGAGCCATGTCCCATGCAAAGTCACCGATCTTCTGGCGGGACGCCAGGTTCTCGGGCGAACCCTTGGCCTGAACGCGCGTCTCCTCCCGGTTGTCCCAGTACTTGTTGTCCTCTAAGCTGGGATTATATCCGCCGGAGGGAAGCGGCCACAGGCCGCCACCGGGGAGCGTGCCGCCGCCATCTGCCCGGCGGCCATTTTTGCTGGTGGGACCCCAGCGTGTCATCCATGGCACGTGGAGTTCACGACCCAGCATTGTCGGACGCCGTGAGGAGTATTGGGTGCTGTCAATGAACGGGTCGAGGTCGAGGTTCTCTTTCCACTGGCCGACGACCGCTTCGCAGACTTCCAGCGAAGTGCCGTTGCCTTGTGAGCAAAAGAACTCAAACCGGAAACCAGGCTCTACCCCAGATTCCGCGAGGAATTTGCGGGCCAGTTCAGGATCGAACTCGTAGGCCCAACGATCCTGGTACTCGGGATCCAACTGGTGGAATGGCATGCCAGGGTATGCTCCGCCGTAAACGGCTCCGCCGTACCCTCCGGTTACCGCGGAGGCTATCAGCTCGCGGTCCATTGAATAGATCAATGCTTTGCGGAAAGCCTTGGCCTTTAGCATGGACGGGGTCTCGTACGAGAAACGGTCCGTGTCGTTATGGTCGAACCCTATCGACTCTGGGGTGAACCGGGATTCGAAGCCATCAAAAGTGAATTCAAAGTTTTCCATCTTGCAGCCCGCGCCAGGGGTATCTTGGATTGCGGGGTCGGACCTGTCGATTCCAATGCACTCGACCCTTGGGTCGCCGATCCACGGGTGCTTGTCCGTGGGAATGAAACCAGGTCGAATCACTGGGTCGCCCGACATGTCAAGGTCCTTTAATTTCGAACCTGGCGGATAGGCGAACGACCACAGGTTGCCGGCGAAGTAGAAGAAGTTGCCGTTGATGGAGTCGAGCCCCTCGTGGAACATGAATCCATCTTTTTCCAGTCGCCCGACATCTTGGATTGAGGCCTGCGCGATATCGGCTGCGCCGGTCTGTAGCATGGCGGAGCGCTGCTGCGCCTCGTTGGCCTGGACGAACACCAGCCTGTCGAATTGAGCGTTCTTCCTCCAGTGGTCAACCCGTGCTTCAGCTTCGATGCGCTCTGCGGGCAGCCACTCATGCACTACGAAGGGGCCGCTGCCGTGGGGCACGCCGAAGGTGGAGCCGAGCTCGTCGTACAGCGTTTTGGACTGCATCCAGATTGCGTCCTGGCACATTGAGGTAGCGTCTTGGAGGCCGTCCGACCTGAACGCTCGCGCGGGGGCCTCTACTGTGTACGTGTCAATAGCCCTCCAGGGCTTGTAGTACTCGTACGCTTGCGACGAGTTCGAGTTTGTGGAATTTACATTCTCGGCGCCCGCGTCGTTCATCGACCAGGCGACGTCTTCAGCCGTCAAGTTACCGATGTTGACCAGGTTCCCGTCAATTGCCCGATAGAAGTCAATGTCGTCACGAAGGAACACCCTCATAACGCCTTGGTTATCGGGATCGGACAGGTCGGCTTGGTCAAAGGTCTCCAACTTCTTTCCATCCATTGTCACGGTGCCGCCGCCCTTAGCCGGAAGCTCCCATTCCCATCCCGTGGCAACAAGGGGCGCATGGCAGGCTACGCCAACGGTCCTAATCGGGAACCCTTTATCGTCGTATGTGGGTTCCCAGCCCAATAGCGGCTCCATGAAACCGTAAAAACCGTGGAACATTATGTCTGGCCATGTCCCCTTGCCCATTTCGAACAGCGGGGTGCCAACGTTGTCAAACACTGCCGTGATGGTTTGGCTCACTCGCGCAGCAGTTGGCCCGGCCGGCGCCGCGGGCGCGGGCTGCGCTGAGGTTGTTGGAGCCGACGGCGCAGGAGCCGACGGGGCCGGAGCAGCGGCCGGAGCCGGCGCAGGAGCCGCTGGCGCCGGAGCAGCGGCCGGAGCCGCTGGGGCCGGAGCAGCGGCCGGAGCCGGCGCAGGAGCCGGAGCCGCTGGCGCGGTAGTTCCCTCATCCGAGCTCGAACATGCGACAGCGATAAGCGCGATAAGGCTTGCGATCATCACAAGCAGTATCTTCTTGTCCCTTCCAATACTAGATAAAAGCGTCATACCAGTCTCCTTGTCAGTTTGTTGAAATTCCGTTGGCCGAGCTAATTGCATTCCGCTACATCGTTCCTTCTTGTGCTGACACATCGCTCAATTCACCGATATGTCTCTGAAGATGACGATTGTGTTCGGACATGAATTGGGTGTCGGCGATACGCGAGATTCGATTCGCAATGTATATCGCACCCGCCAGACGTTGTCAATCTAAGAACGCAATTCTTTAAATTGTGGTAATACATTTAATAATAAATTAAATGCAACGAGATCACGTAGTCTGTCGTTTAACGGAAATATTAATATTTATGATACGCAACAGAACTGGTGTTACACATAACATAAATATTCAAGCAATTGGGAGCATTTTGAACGATGTGATTATTATTAACTCCTGTGTTCTGGAAGTTTCATTGCCTCGTTCGGGAAATTTCTGCTCATATCGACAACAAAACTCAGGAAAATTGGAAACTGAAAGTGAACAGTAATTTCGTCGCTGGTTTCGCCCCAATCGTGACTGATCTGGGCGAGAGTAGAAATTTTTACAAGGAACTGCTTGGCGCCCCGCTCGAATATGAAGAGGCGAGCGACTACACGGCGACGAATGAAATGGAAGGTCTCAAGCACTGGACGCTTCTGGACGCCGCTCGAAGCGTGCTCGATCAAGGAAGTGGCCGACCGATGTTCCGATTCCTCAAGGAACAATCGAATTCGATGTCGAGGATGTGGCTGAAGCGGTTTCCGAAATGAAGCCAAAGGGCTCGGAAATTCTATAGGGCACAAGGGTAGAACCGAGGGGACAGACGACTGTACGCCTCTTGTCTCCAGAAGGACTGCTTATCGGAATAACGTACCCTCCCTGGCTACGCAGTTAGCGATTTGCGCGAATCTCCATGCGCTGATAGGTTTCCAGTAAAGCGCTATAATCGCGGCGACTGAAATCATGAAATCCGAGAAGTCCTTGACGAGGAGATGCCATGCCCGCGATTGATGACCGTTTCCATGATCTGCATGCCAAATCCGTGACCCTGTCCCAAGAAGCCGAGACTTTATTCCCGGACGGCGTTACACACGACGGACGGAAGTTCGGTCCGTTCCGTGTGTATATGGATCACGGTCTTGGGCCTCGAAAGTGGGACGTCGATGGCAACGAGTATATCGACTATCGGACCGGTCACGGCTCAATGATTCTCGGGCAGGCGAATCCCGAGGTGGTGAAAGCTGTGCAGGATCAATTGGCTAAAGGCACGCACCTCAGCGCATCGTCAGAGCTTGAGATCAAATGGGGCAATCTAGTCAAGGAGTTGGTTCCATCAGCCGAGAAATTGCGTTTTGTGTCGTCTGGCACCGAAGCCATGATGATGGCATTCCGAATGGCCCGCACCCACTCGGGCAAAACGAAAATCATTAAATTCGAAAACGCATTCCACGGTTGGGCGGACTCGCCATTCGTCGGAGCAGCGGGCGACAATGACGACAACGGCATCCCTCAGGAAATTCGCGACACGATGGTCGTTTTGCCGTACGACATCGACGCAGTTGAGAAGGCGCTTGAGAGAGGAGACATCGCGGCTGTCGTGTTCCAGGGCAACCAGGTGATGCAGCCTTCATTTATCCAGGCCCTTCGAGACGCCACAACGTCCCGTGGAGTCATGCTGATATTCGACGAAGTGGTGAGTGGATTCCGATTCTCTCGTGGCGGATGCCAGGGGCTTTATGGCATCACGCCTGATCTTACTGGAATGGCGAAAATTCTGGCCGGCGGACTGAATGGCGGCTGTGTGACTGGACGGGCTGAAATAATTGACACGATCGCTCCTGGCAGAATCGCTCACCCAGGCACGTTCAACGCCAATCCTTTATCTGCGGCGGCCGGCGTTGCGGCCCTGGAACTCGTGAAGAACGAACCGATTGGCGAAATCGCAGATACCAGAGCCGCACACTTGAAGATGGGCCTGAACGACATCATGGGGCGAATGGAGATTCCAGGGTGCGCCTACGGCGTGTCGTCGATTGTCCACATGCGTTTGGGTGTGGCCCATGAGTGCGACCACGAATATTGCACTGAAGGCGATCAGGCGATGATGATCGGCGTTGGCGACGATACAACCGCGCTGCTCGCACAGGCGACGGTTAATGAAGGAATTTGGGGGGGGCCAACTAGCTTCATTCTCTCATCGACCCACACTGAGCAGGACATCGACGAGACACTAGAGAGCTACGAGCGAGCGCTGCAATCAGTCCGGTCCGAGGGCGCGATCTAGTCTCTTTGCCAAACCAAATGAAACCAATACGACCTTCCCGTGAATATGAACCGTTCACGGGCAGGTCGTCTAATTGTCAAAAGGGCTGCCCAAACCCTAGAAAACCGCGATCGGGTTTACTGGCGACCCTGTGCCTCCGACTACGTTCAGTGGATTGATCGTCAGCATGAACTCGTATCGGTTCTCCTCAGTGCAGGCATTGGCAAGGGGCTCCAGCAACGAATTGTCGAGCAGGGCGACGCCGTAGGCGAATATAACGCCGTGGACTGACCAGGGAATATCATACTCGTTGGGGCCGGCGTCCATCATGTCCCACCCGAGGATCGACACGTCGTTTTCCCGAACGAACTTCAGGCACGAGGCATGGAGTCCGGGTCGAGTTGGTCGGCCTCCCCAGGTTCCGCCGTTGTCTGCCGCGTAGGCTTCCCGTCCGCTGTACACCATCACGGCGTCTCCGGGTTCCAGGATCACGCTCTCGGCGGTGGCGATCTCCTCTAGCTCCCAACCGTGGACAGGCTCGTCCAGCGTGACGTATGGCTTGCCTCTGTGCTTGGGAACGTCAAGCAGGACGCCGCGGGTCAGTATTCCGTCGCTCCACTCGTCCACTGTCCCATAGGTCGCGCCGCTGAAGCCCAGGATTTCGTCAGGCGTTTTCCCATCCCACATGCCGCCGTCGTCCCACACATGGCAAAGAGCGTCGATGTGGGTGGTCGCGGTCCCGTGATAGAACACGCCATAAAAATCCATCGCCGCTCCGCCAGGAGGCCTGTCCATGACTGTCATATAGTGTTGGGCAGGTCTGGGGTTCTCCGCTGTCGGAGTCACAGGCAGAGGACGGCTCAGCGACACCGTGCGCCCGTTTTGCACCAGCTTTGCGGCTGCGATTCGTTTCTCGGGAGTAATCAGGTTGATCGCTCCCGCCGAACCTTTGTCACCCCAACGGCCCCAGTTTCGATCATCTCGTAAATATGACATGACCTCAGCTTTGGTCGGAACTTGATTCTCTGTCATCTGGCAATCCTCCTGTGCAATCTGATGCGGACTCTACACCATGTCGACCCACCCATCAAGACGGAAAGGGCATTCGCATGGCCTTCGAAGCCGTTCTGGAAAATAACCGTCTCAGGAGACGTTTCAATACCGCGCCTGGGCCGATGTAACGCGGCATACCGTCTGGAACTATTGCTGTTATATAATGAGGCTGCTTTCATTCTCGAAAATCAAGGAGGAAAAATCATGGGTAAACTGGATGGGAAAGTATGCGTAATCACCGGCGCCAGCCGGGGCATTGGCGCTGAGATCGCAAGGGAATTTGCGGCTGAAGGCGGCAAAGTTGTGGCAGCAGCGCGAACGCTCCGCGAAGGAGACCACCCGCTGGAAGGTTCGCTTGAAAAGACTGTGTCTGAAATTAAGGAAAATGGAGGAGAAGCCACCGCTTCGGCTGTGAACATCTCCGTGCCCGAGGACTGCGAACGCCTTATTGAGGAGGCCCATGCCGCATATGGGAACGTAGACGTTCTGGTCAACAACGCCGCGTTGACGTACTTTATTCCGGTCAAGGACTATCCCGTCCGACGCTGGATGCGGTCGTGGGCCGTGAACTTTCATGCTCCGTTTATGCTCAGTCAAATGGTTTTGGGAGAAATGATCGAAGCCAAGTGCGGGAGCATCGTAAATATATCGTCTGGCGCGGCCATCGGCCCAGGTCGAGGCCCGTACCCCGACGCCCCTGCTGGCGGCGGCGGAACGTGCTACGGTGCAGAAAAAGCGGCGCTGGAACGGTTCACTCAAGGACTCGCTCAGGAAGTTTATCAATACGGAATCTCGGTGACTTGCGTGTCACCATCGCAGGTCGTGCCGACTCCGGGAACCGTGTTCCACAATCTGGTCACAGGCCTGGACGACCCAAGAGGCGAAAATCCTAATCTGATGGCGAAATCGGCGCTGCTTCTTGCCAGCGAACCGTTGGACAAAGTGACCGGCAGAGTGACTTACAGTCAGGAAATTCTGAAAGAATTCGATTGGATCCAGGACGCAAAAGGCACGGGCATCGACAGGGAAGGCAGCGGGTACAGCCAGGTTTAGGCATCTAAATGCATCGCTGACCCGGCTCGATGAAAATTCTCCAACGCAGGGCCAAATCGAGGAATAACCGACAGTCGGACGCGACATCGTGAGCGTCCGGCTGTTGCGTTCCTGAAGGCAAACTTTGAGACAGCGGCTCCACAATCTGGCGAATGGGAGACATCCAGGGAACCTAAAACACCTTGCGCGATGTCTAAGACCTTAGTTAGCCTTTTACCTAGTCTATTTCTAAGACCAGTGTTGGCGCCAGTGACAGGCTAAGTGGCATCGGATACAATTGTTGAAGCATGAGCCTCCTAGTTGAATGTGTGGGACTTAAGTTCGTGGCGGATAGAGACCACGACACAGCACGAAAACATGATCCGCACGATTCACTAAATGCATAAATGCCTGAGCCGAAAATACTGACCGATACTGGCGGAAAATGCAGACACTACCATAGCTCCAAATTTTCCGGGGAAGAGGAAATAACATGAGATTGACTCGCGCGAGGGTAACGAATTATAGGAGCATCGACGACTCCGGTTGGGTGTCGTTGGACAACGTGACCTGCATGGTAGGCAAGAACGAGTCTGGAAAGACGGCGTTCCTCCAGGCGTTAAGGCGCATCAACCCTGTGAGCGGGGCCAACGGGGCATTTGATCTTCGTGATTTCCCGCGCAAGGGATACGTTCGCTACAAGCGCCGTCACGAGGAAGAACCGGCCACTGTTGTCAGAGCAGAATTCACGCTCTCCGAAGAAGAAATATTAGACATCGAATCCGAGTTCGGCAAAGGCGTGCTTCGTTCGGACTTGGTGACTGCATCCAAAAATTACAAAAACCAGCGGGCATGGGAACTTGATATCGATGAGACTGCTGTCGTACAGCATGTTATCGATTCCGTTGACCTGCCGTTGGAGGTTAAACAATTTGTGGGTCAGGCCGACACATGGGAGGACCTGCAAAACAGTCTTCAGTCCCTCGAAGTCAAACCTCCTGCGGTCCAGAAACTGCTCACCGACCTGCCGGAGCGGTTCCAAACAGACATTCGACAGCAGATAATCCTCCAGAAGCTAGAGCAATTCCTGCCCACGTTCGTCTATTTTGACAACTACAGCGCGATGCATGGGCGAATCTCGATTGAGAACATTAAAGAACGAGAGTTCGCCGGCGACGACATTGACGACGCTGACCGAACTTTCCTGGCTCTGCTCTCGCTGGTTGGGGCCGATCTGGACGATCTGGAGACTCAGACGAACTACGAATACCTGAAGGCTGAACTCGAATCAGCGTCCATCGGCATATCAGACGAGATTTTTCAGTTCTGGAAACAGAACACGCAGCTTCGCGTGGAGTTCGACCTCTCGCAGGCTAACCCAACTGACCCGCCCCCGTTGAACAAGGGAACGATCCTTCATGTCCGCATCTGGAACGACCGACATCGCGTCTCGGTGCCATTCGATGAGCGCTCAAAGGGGTTCGTGTGGTTCTTCTCGTTCCTGGTGTACTTCTCCCAACTGGAGGAGGAGCAGAAGGGCGACATGGTCATGCTTTTGGATGAACCTGGACTGAACCTTCACGCGCTGGCCCAATACGACTTCTTGAGATTCATCGACGAACGGCTGGCCCCCAAGCACCAGGTCGTCTACACAACCCACTCGCCATTCATGATAAATCTCGATCATCTAAACCGGGTTCGGACCGTCGAGGACATGGACGACCTCGGCACCGTGGTTGGAGAGAACATCCTCAAGAACAATCGGGAAACCGTGTTCCCATTGGAGATGGCGCTTGGTTACCAGATGGCCCAGACGCTATTCTTGGCCCCTCACTGTCTGTTAGTGAACTCGGCTTCCGACCTGATCTATCTCCAGGTTTTCGGCGAAATCTGCGCCAACCAGGGGCGGTTCAAACTGGACCCCCGTTGGGTCGTGATTCCTGTGGGCAATGCCGAAAATCTGCCGTCCTTTGTCTCGTTGTTGGGTGACAGCTACCTGAGCGTCGCGGTGCTTATGGAGGTCACTCCGACTCACAAACAGCACATCGAGAACATCAACGATTCGGCGCCCAGCGGCCGGCGGAACCCGATCAAGTGGGTCGAAATCACCCGCGTTCGCGACGCCGATATTGAAGACCTGATGGATCCGGGATTCTACTTGAAACTCGTGAACGAGGCGTACCGGGACGAACTGCCACATCCGTTGAATCTCAGGTCAATCACTGACGCTAACCCTCGCATCACTGCGCGGCTGCAGACCCATTTTGAAACAGAAGGCATTGCCGGAGGCAATTTCGACCCCTACAGACCCGCTGCCTATCTACTCCAAAACCACAACACGCTAATCAGCGAAATCAACGACCACACGATTGACGGCGTCGCCACGATGTTTGAACGCATCAACGCCCTTCTGCCCAGCAATGGAGCGGTCGTTGGCAAGCAGTTAGACGTTGCCCGATCTCGAATGTTGGCGATGGCGCCGCAGAACCAGAACTGACTGGTCAGATAACCGAGCATTAAACAGGGGGCGAGTCGTCAGATTCGCCCCCGTATTGTTTTCAAGCTCTGGTTCTAGACTACAACGCGAACGTTTTTATTCGATCGGTGTCGATTTCCAGACCCAAGCCTGGGCCGGTTGGCATCGTGATGTGGCCGTCTTTAAATTCCAACGGTTCTTTGAATATCGTGTTCAATTCAGGGCGAACGCCGGTGAATTCCTGCGGCTTGTTAGCAGTCTGAATCGACGCGACGACGTGGAGGCTTGCCGCCGTTCCGATCGTAGGCAGAGTCTGATGCGGCACGAAATCCTTAGGAAAAGTGTCTGACAAGACCGCGATTTTTCGCATCTCGGTGATTCCGCCACATTTGACCACGTCGGGTTGCAGGATGTCAGGATTGGCCTGAGCGATCAGGTCACGGGACTGCCAGCGCGTGTACTCATGCTCGCCTGCTGATACCGGAACGTCCAGCGCGTCGGCGACCTGCTTGATCCCGGTGTAATCGTACTGCGCGACAGGCTCCTCGAAATGGTAGATGTTCATTGCTTCAAACTGACACCCCTGCCTGATGGCCGTCGACACTGAGTGGCCATTGTTTGCGTCGAAGCTCAACGGGATGTCGTCACCCATAAATTTTCGGACTGCGGTGAACATTGCCACGTCCTTTGCCGGGTCCGAGTCGCGACGGTGTGGCCCCCAGTCCATCCGAATCTTGATTGCGCGGAACCCCGCGTTCAGCGCGTCGTCCAATTTGTGGACCATCTCGTCAGGAGTCATCGGAGCGCCGCCGCCAATTGAACAGTACATCTTAATTCGGTCTCTGTACGAACCGCCCAACAGAGTGTAAATCGGCAGGCCAGTGGCCTTGCCTAGGATGTCCCACAATGCGATGTCAACGCCCGCCATTGCGCCGGGTTGGACGCTGTGAGGGTCGAGGTTGTATGTCCGAAACAGCATCACGTTCCAGAGCTTGTCGACCTTCAGTGGGTCTTCGTCGATCAGCAGCGGTTGGAGCGCGGTGTTCACGAAATGCGCCAGCACTTCTGGATTAATAGGCGTGCATTCACCTATGCCGGAGATGCCTTCGTCGGTCGAGATTTGGACGATGGCCGAACGTGTTTTTAGGGGCGTGGCTTCGACGCCGGTGATCTTCATGTAGCCCGCTAAATGTCGAAATCATGAAATGGCTTGGCGTTGCTCAGAGAACCCCTGAGTTAGGATACTGACCGAGCGATGTGAGTTGTGAATTTAGAATTGCCAGACGCCTGCGATAATCGTCTTCTTGAAGGCTCCCCTTCTCAAACGTCTCTTGAAGTTCAGCGATCATCTGATGGATGGTTTCACGCTCAACAACAAGTTCCGAGGATGCCGACGACGCTTCTCCGTTAGACCTGCGACGCTTCCAAAATCCGCCGTACACCACCAATCCGATCATGAGCGTCACCAGCGCCGCCGGCGCTGCGTACTCGAGCCGTATGCTGTCCAGATTCCGAGAAACGCTGTCGGCTGCCGTTGCCGCGGGAAGGCCACCCAATTGGACAGTGATCCTTTCGCCTCGCTCTATGCCGCCTGACTCGATGATCTGGTAGGGTCGTTCGCCGATGGTTACAGAGTCCACTGGGCCCAGGTGATCGCTTCGTATGGCCACGGTTTCCAGAGGCGCCAACACGCGGATTATGTCCGCGCCGTAACGGTAGGATTTTTCCAGCGTGAACTCGTCGCCTGGAAACGGAAAATCATAGGAGAACATGATCTCATGCTCACCTGGCGGCACACTGGCGAAAAGAGCAAAGCCGAGGTCGACCTGGGCGAAATCTGCGCCGATGAGCCGGGTGTCAAGTTGAAGATTCGTTGCTCCTACGGGAAGGCCAAATCTCAGCAGTTGCATCGGCTCGTTTCCTGGGACGTAGGCTCGGTCTGAACTGTTTTTCAATCTGAGAATCTCCAGTGCAGAAATGGTTTGATTCGTCCGATCCACCGAAGCAAACAATAGCGACGCCGAGGATGCTGAAATCACGCCGTCATCAATCGTCGAATCGAACACCGTAATCATCACAGAATTAAGCGAACCTGACGAAAGGTCAATGTCCGTGCCGTAGATCGCTTCCTGGTAGCGGACGGAGACCCCGTAACTCAACTCAGGATCGAATTCCACGTCGTCGAATCGAAATTCCCCATTTTCTCCAGACGTCGTCAGGAGGTCATCTGGGCCGAAGATGCTAATGCGATGAAGCGTGACAGGCAAACCTGCCACTTCGGAGGCACCGGCGGTCGCATTGGATATCTTACCTTCGACAGTGAGCGTTTGAACCTGCGCCGAAACGCTTTCCATCCCGTATCTGAGGGCACCTGATGATGCCAACGCGAAAAGGAAGATTGTCAGTCCCCATCGGGACACCGCCGCTCTAACCACCACTAACTCTTTTGCTCGACAAAGGGTTACTGAAAATCCTTCTCAAAATGCTTTATCACAGGGTTGATGACCTGACGCCTCAAAGACCGATGCGTGCCGACTTTGTACGCAAAGTATTTGATAAGGCTACGGAAAAAATTGTCCTGAATTTCCCACATAACGGTCCAATGGGTAAATCCCCGATCTGGGTGAAATGTGTCCGTTCGATGCGACCAATTGGAGTCCACCGCCCTCATAACCCGTTGGTTTGGGTAGTCAAAACTACATTTCCATGTGATGATTTGCGAGGGGTCATCCTCGTGAATGCGAGTATCCTCGGTGTAGACATATTCAGCACCATCGAGACGAATATCTTCAGAGTACCGTTCGTGGACGATTTCTTCGTCCAGTAGGCCATCCTCGCCGAAAGCGGTGACGTGCTGGTAAACATCTTCGACTGGAGCTGAAACACGGGCTGATAGCCGGATTTTGACCATCGTACTTCCTATCACGTAAAGACTGGGGTCCAGTGGCCGAGTGTAGCAATCGGATTCGGTGGAGTCAAACGGGCCTTCCAATTTATTTTTCGATCAACAAATTGTGTTTCTCAAAATTTGCCACGGTGCATCGTATAGTGCCGCGAACTTGCTCTCAATGAGGCGCGGCTGTACGATTCAAAGGAGAACACACAGGGAGGCATTATCGTGGATTATCTGGACAGACTGAGCCGATTTGTCGTTGATACCAGTTGCGATGATCTGAGCGAAGAAGCAATCATGGCGGTGCGAAACGTCACGCTCGACACGGTTGGCGCCATCATCGCAGGCAGCCATGAGTCTGAGAACGCCGATTTTGCCCAGACCATGTCCAAGCGATCTGGCCCCGGAACAGCGACGATCCTGGGGCATGGTCTTACGGCGGAACCGATGATGGCAACGCTGGTAAACTCTACTGCGGGAGTCGCGCTGGAGATGGACGAAGGGAACCGGTTCGGAGGCGGCCACCCGGCCATTCATACCCTCCCTGGCGCGCTGGCGGTGGCTGAAGAGATGGGCGCCAGCGGCAGAAGTTTCATCGAAGCGGTCCTGGTCGGATACGAGGTTGAGTCGCGAATAGGCGGAGCCACCAAGGCCAGAGATAATGTCCATTCTCACGGACATTGGGGCGCCGTTGGAACCGCCGCTGCAGTGGCGAAACTCCGCGGGCACTCTGCTAATGACGTGCGATCGATAATCAACCTGGCGGCTTCCATGAGTCCTGCCAACACCTGGACCACGGCCTTCAAGGGCGCAACGATCCGAAATCTGTATCCCGGACGGTCGGGCTTCCAAGGGATTCTGGCAGACCACCTGCACGCCTGTGGCTTCACTGGACTTGACGACGCCCCGTCGGACGTATTCGGGACGATCATTGGCGAATCCTTCGACACCGACGCCGTCGTGAACGGCCTGGGTGGCGAGTATCGAATTCAACAGAACTACTTCAAGCTTCACGCCTGCTGTCGTTACAATCATCCGGTGTTGGACGCAGTCATGCAGGCCACGGCATCCAGTGATTTCCAAACTGACGAGGTCGAAGCGGTCGATGTGTCCGTGCCGTCCATGCTCCAGGGAATGCTCGGAGAATATCCTGAGAATATGCTGGCAGCCAAATTCAACGTGCCATACGCCGTCGCCGCCGCTCTGGTCCATCGCAGGACCGACATCACGGTTTTCAGGCCGCAAGTCATCGGCGAACAAGACGTCAGGAGCATCGCGGACAGAGTCAATGTGAGTATTGATCCCACCCTGGCGATATCGGGTGCGATTCCGATGACCACCGCAACAATTAGGCTGAAAGATGGCCAGCGACTGTCCGCGGAGACGAGGCTGGTTCGTGGAGACTATGGGAACCGCATTCCTCAAGACGAACTGGTGGAGAAATTCAGCTTCCTAACAGGTGAGATCCTGGGTCACGTATGCGCTGAGGATGTTATTTCTGCCGTGTCTGATTTGGAAAACCTGAATGACATTCGCGCTCTAACAGAAATCCTGGGCTGATGCGGAGCGCTGGGCCCGGAGTCGAAAATATGGAAATTTCAGAAGCCATCAGCACGCAGAGGGCAATTCGTCACTTCAGCGACAGGCCGGTCTCCGACGAGACGGTCAGGACATTGATGGAGGCAGCAACGTCGGCCCCGAACGCAGGCAATCGCCAGCAGTGGAGGTTCCTCGTTGTTCGAGATAGAGAGACCAAACGCAGGTTGGGTGACTGGTATCTCCAAGCGTGGACGGAGACGGTGAGCCGCATCGGAGATGAAGCCTATACTCAGCCTTACCGGTCAGGAGGCGTTCTGGGCGAACAGATGGAGAACATTCCAGTGATAGTTCTCGCCTGCATCGCCACGGGAAGCTCCCATATTACGGGTGGGCTGGACACTCGTGGCGCGTCTATCTATCCGGCCGTCCAAAATCTGATGCTGACGGCGCGGTCGTTGGGTCTCGGAACGGTCATCACCACGATGCACACGCAGTTTGAAACCGAAGTGAAACAATTGCTTGGCATACCAGACCAATTCGACACTGCCGCGCTCATTCCAGTTGGATACCCGGCCCCTGACGTGAGTTTTGGCGATGTGTCGCGAGGGCCGTTGGATGATGTGGTGTATCAGGACCGATGGGGGAACCCGCTCGACTGAGGAAACAACCGTGCGAATCATACCGAAGTGTAAGGAATTCGCTGCCCAGTCTGTTGTGTTAGCTTCGATTTGGAGAGGCGTCAAATGAACGAATCCGTCTCAAAATTTCGGAAGAACAGCATAGAGAATGGACAGGGGCGAAGATGGGTCGAACGACCAACGCGGCTTGGTCGTAAAGCGTGATCTGGACGCAGAGCGGCAAGGGCGCCCGGCAGAGCGCTCGAAAGATTCTGATGAGGAACAGGAGCGATCTTCAGGACGACGGTTTCGATTTAACTGGAATTCTGACGACCAGTCCACAGATGATTCCACCGGCCAGTCAAGTAGGTCGCATGCTGTCGATCTACCTGGAGACTCCGGCAATATGACCGTCCAATCGCCATTATTGGGAGCCGCCACGCTTGCGTCCAGACCAATGATTCGTCCCCTGGGCCACGGCCCGGCTTGCACGTGCGTTACATGCGCGAGCCAACGCGCTGAAAAACTTACAGAGATACTCGCGGATGATAGTTCGCCTGCCTTGCACAGAATATTGCGTCTGGATGATGTCGTCGAACAGGCGATGCGCCCATTCATGTGGACATTGCTCGGCATCACGATCATGTTATTCATTTTGCCTGTCATCTCTGGCCCGATTCATGTACGGATCGATTCAGTGCACCACACACTGTCCCGCATTTCTCTCGAAAAAACGGCGACGTCACCTGTGAATGATTTACCGTTAACCTTCGAGTTATCAATTTTGGCTTCGACCGCTGAAAGTGTAGCTCGCGCCTACATAGATAGCTTAAACGCCTATGACAATGACGGAATTGTCACTCATGTCACCGATCAATTCCGCCAGAGCGCAATTGATCGGGCTTTCATAGCCAACAACCTCGGCACTCAAATGCGAATCGAAAAGTTAATTGCTGGGAATCTGTGTGATGACGTTGGTTGTCATGTGGATGTCACCGCCAGGACCAGCGGCAGTCAAATGGCCAGAGCCGGAGGACATTGAGATCGAGTTGACCTACGGTCGTAAAATTCGTCAACGGTGCTGCTCTCGTGGACGACGTTCTGAATTAACTGGTCGGTTCAGAGATTCGACCCGATTCTCATCCCATCGACGAGCAATGATTCAAGCGCCGAAGCGTTGTGTTTGTTTCAAAACGCTTCGGTGTTTATTTTACACTGACATTGCCACAAGAGAACGTGGCACGTTCAGTGTCCGAAATCTTCGCGCTGGCATTTTCAAGTGAGTTGCATCTATCATCAATGCGACAAATTGACTTGAAACTAGTGCGCTCTACGCTCCGAAAGGACCATATTTAATGTCGTTTTTTCCTCTCACCAAGGAACAGCAGACTTGGAAGGATCGCGCCGCGGGTATCGCCGAGCGCGTCCTGGCTCCTAACGCCGAGCGGGTGGACCGCGATCGCAGCTACCCCCAAAAGTCGCTCGACGCGCTGAAAGCGGAGGGACTTTTTGGACTCAGAGTGTCTGAAGAGCACGGCGGCCTAGGCAAAGACCTGCTCACTACCTGCCTGATCGTAGAGGAGTTGGCGAAGAAATGCTCCTCGACTGCGATGTGCTACAAAATGCACATTGAAGCGTCGGAGGTCATCTCCCGCATACCCACAGACGAGCAGGTGGAGCGATTCATTAAGCCGATGGCAAAAGGGGAAGTCTTCGCCACTGTGGCGGGCTCTGAAACCTGGACAACCGAAGACAACTGGACCTCCAGCCGTGCGTTCTCGCCCGTCCAAAAGGTCGACGGCGGCTACCAGATCAACGGGTCTCGGAAATCCTATGTTACGTCCGCAGGCAAAGCGAGCCACTATTTCTTCCTGTGCCGCATCGGAGGGGAGGACACGCCGCTAACCCAGATTAGCGTGTTGTTTGTTGAGCGAGACGAAATCGAATGGGAAATTCTCGAACCCTGGGAAGGTCTGGGCCTCCGAGGCAATTCTAGCTCGCCAGTTCGATTCAACGGCTTTGTGCCAGAAGGAAATCGCATTGGAGCCGAGCATACCGTCATGAGCGACGCCGGAGGTCTGTTCACGCCGGTGTTAGGTCTCACCTACGCTGCGGCCTACCTGGGCGTGGGATCCGGGGCATTTGAGATAGCGTCCGACGTCGGAAACCAACGATATGCCAGCGGTTCTCGCCGTCTGGACACCCCGGTCAACCAGCGAAGGATGGCCGAGCTTGCAACCAAGATCGAAGCCGCCCAGACCATGCTGCACGCCGCCGCCGCAACATTTGACCAGGGCAAACTGACTTCGATGCTTCCAATTCTTCAAGCGAAAGTCACCTGTTCTGAAACCGCTGTCGAGGTCACTCAGGAACTGATGACAATGTTCGGCGGGACAGCGTTTGCGGCGCGATTGCCCTTCGAGCGATACTTCCGCGATGCCAGAGCCGGGATGATTATGGCGCTCCCAAACGACCAGGCGTACGACGGAATTGCGGCAGGGCTGTTCCCAAAAGAAGACTAGCCGCGACGAGATTCGCAACCGAATTTTAGTCCGGCGCATATCATATTTGTGCGCCGTTTGGAGATGAAATGCTAGATTACGGTCAGGTTCTGGATCTGTTGACCGATGACGAACGGCAAGTGCAATCTACGGCAAGAGATTTTCTGGACGCCGAGGCCATGCCCGGCATCACCGACGCCTGGGAAAAAGGAGAATTTCCCCGAGACCTGATCCCGAAACTTGGCGAAATGGGTTACCTCGGCGCCAATTTGCCCAGTGAGTACGGGACCGCCGGCGTCAACAATATGTCCTATGGATTGCTGATGTATGAACTGGAGCGCATAGACTCTGGACTCCGAAGCTTCGCCTCAGTTCAAGGCGCTCTGGTGATGTACCCCATATACAGCTACGGCTCTGAAGAGCAGAAACAAAACTACCTGCCGAAGATGGCGTCAGGAGAGATGATCGGGTGTTTCGGATTGACCGAACATGAGGGCGGCTCTGACCCCGGCGCTATGAAGGCCACCGCGCGCAAAGACGGCGAATCCTATGTTCTGAACGGGTCAAAGATGTGGATCACGAATGGGAATATCGCCGATGTCGCTCTGGTATGGGCCAAAGATGACGGCGGTGTTGTTCGCGGGTTCCTCGTTCCGACTGACACTCCGGGATTCGTTGCCAACGAAATCAAGCACAAACTGAGCATGCGGGCATCTGTGACCAGCGAGCTGGTGATGGACGATTGCCGGATTCCAGCCTCGCAGATGCTTCCCGATGTAAGAGGCTTGCGCGGGCCTTTGTCATGCCTGACTCAGGCGAGGTATGGAATCGCATGGGGCGCTTTGGGAGCGCTGGAAGCTGTCTACGAAGACGCTCTGGCATTTTCCAAGACCAGGTCCACTTTCGGCAAGCCGATCGCCAGCAGACAACTGGTGCAGACCAAGTTTGTGGACATGGTCTCAGACCACACTCGCGGAATGCTTCTTGCTTGGCGCCTGGCGATTTTGAAGGACCAGGGGAAGCTGAACTACTCTCTGGTGTCCCTGGCGAAACGGGACAACGTGCGCGCGGCTCTGCTGGCGGCTAGAAGCGCAAGAGAGATTTTGGGAGGCAGCGGCATCGTCTTGGACCATCCATCAATCAGGCATATGCTGAACCTGGAGACGGTGGACACTTACGAAGGAACCCACGACATCCACACCCTCATATTGGGCAGGGACATCACAGGCGAGAACGCTCTGGAGTAGATGTAAAGGCTATGGCCGAGCGTCGAGACTCCGGTGGATAGCGTCCCACCGTCCTGGCATATCCTCGCGGCTCATCTGAGGCTCAAAGCCCATCGACAAGTAGAGGCCGATTGCCGGCAGCCGCCAGTCGTCTGTGAACAAGATGATCTTACCGTAACCGCGATCCACCAGGTGACGCGAAACTTCTGTGCAAACAATTCGCCCAAATCCGTGGCCTCTCTGGTCTGGGTGACTGACCACGAAATCCAGCCGGCCCATGTTTCGTTCGCCCTCCTGCACAGAGGCAAATGTGGCGGCGACGACGCCCTGACGGTTGACCACCACTCTTGAGCCTTTCCTGCGTTCGTGCTTGGCCATGTACTTCTCAAACTTGGCGACGTCCCAGACTGAGGAGAATTGGCCCATGTTGACCAGCCTAATCCAGGTGTCCTCGTCTCCGGGATGATACTCTCTGAGAGTGTACCCGTCGGATACTTTGACCGTGGTTAGACCGCGCACGGTTTCCGCGTCGATAACCATGCTGAGTTGTTTAGAATGAATCTGCAATTTCGCCCTTGTTTGCGCCTCAGAAAGATGTTGATGAAGTCTAGTGCCGTAGGTCGTCGATGTCAATAACCAGAATTGCGGAATTGACGTCAACTTGACGAAGGTTCAAGTGACCAATAGACTTTGCGTCGGCGAATAATCATTGGCTTAAATTTATCACAATACCGGCTCAAAATGTGTCCAAGAGCGCATCCAATTGATTCTGAGAGAAACTGTGGCTGCTATGAATAGAATGTGGCCACCTAGTCAGGATAGCGATGGGAAATGATCGAATTCAGTAGGACGGCGAACAATTGAACGAACTTGATAAATACCTATTTGATATTAACGGCTACATGATTATAGAAAATGCGCTTGAACGGGACGAAACCGCCGAGTTGAACCGGCTCATCGACGCGCAAAACCTGCCTGAACCTGGTCTCGCGACATCAGAGGCTAGATTCGGCTCCAGCGGTTCGTTGTTCGATGAAAACAATCAGAGTGCTGGATACCTCGACTGGGGCGCTCCATTCAACAATCTACTGGATCATCCGGCGATCATGGACCCGCTGAGATTCATTTTAGGTGATGGATTCAGAATCGACCATTACTACGGAATCTATATGAAGGACGGGACCGAGCGATTGAGGCTCCACGGAGGTAACACCCCGTTTGACCCGCCAGAGTATTATCACTTTCAGGATGGGAAGGTTTTCAATGGCCTTACCGTCGTTGCGTGGAACCTCTGCGAAACCGGACCTGAAGTTGGCGGATTCTGCTGTGTACCTGGAAGCCACAAAGCCAACTATCCGTGTCCGCCAGAAATTCTCGCCGGTCACGAACAATCGGGCAGCGTTGTCACCCCGCATGTCGATGCGGGGTCAGCCGTGATATTCACAGAGGCCCTGACTCACGGAACCGCTCCGTGGGTCGCCGATTACCAGCGCCGGTCTCTGCTGTTCAAGTACAGCCCTGCCCAACAATCTTGGGGTCCTAGTTATCCGCCCATGCCCGGCGTCCAGCTTACAGAACGGCAAAAGAACCTGTTTGAAAAACCTTACTTTGCTCAACGAGCGTCGCTGTTCGACGACTGAGGGCGCATGCAGTTATGGAGTCAGAGTTAGCACAGGCGTTGTAGTCGAAGAATCGAGCTTAGAAGACATTACATCTGCGTCGTCAGCAGCCGCCAGCGCGTAGAGTCGATTGTCGTTCGAGCCAATATAAACAGTGTCCTCATAAACAATAGGCGGGGCCATAATGTGGTCGCCAGCGTCGAACTTCCAGATTTCCCGGCCTGACACTGAATCGACAGCGTAGACTTGTTCGTCGTTTGAGGCAAAATACAAAACTCCGTGGTCCAACACCTGTGTCGATTGGACCTCTCCACCGGTTCGGAACCTCCATCTCAGGCTGCCATCATTGGAGTCCAGGGCGTAGAGATAACCGTCGTTAGAACCCGCGTACACTGTCGAATCCCCATGTGTCACCGACGTGAGAACCGAATCACCTGCCCAAAAGTTCCACAAGTGCGTGCCGGATTTTTCATCGAGGGCGTAAATATGATCATCCCACGATCCTACGAACACTTTACCTTCAGCGATCGCCGGACTGGAAATAGAGCTATTCTGGAGCCCGGTTTTCCAGCGAACTTCTTCGGTTGCCGAGTCGAGAGCGTAAACAAAATCGCTAGACGATGCAGGATAAACGGTCTGTTCATAGTGAGCTGGCGAACCGAGACATTGCCACCAGTGTTGAATCGCCACAACATGAAGGCGCTTCGTTCATCCAGTGCGTAGACAGCGTCATTCGCCGAACCTGCGAATACCCTCCCGTCGGCGACAGTTGGCCCCTCCATATCCGTCCTTCCGTTGTGAATCTCCAGACCCGTTCGCCTGTCTTTCGATTAACTGCGCGAACGTGTGCCGCCAGCGTCGTGATGAAAATCATGTCGTCGGTGACTGCGGCGGCTCCGGTGACAGAGCCGCCGGAATCATATGACTAAATGACCGCCTTGTCGGATATCGGTATGGCGTAGAAAACATCGTCGTGTGAGCCGATGTAGACCACGTCATCTCGAACAACTTGCGCGGCGTCTATCCAATTGCCGGTCTTGTGCTGCCAACGAACGGAGCCTGCTTCAGGCGTCGCGGTCGGTGGAGCCGTATGGGTCGCTGTCGCGGGAGGACTTGGCGTCGGTGACCGCCCGGGCGTGATCGATGGCAAGGGCAAAGGTGTTGGCAGGAGGATTGGCGTCGCCAGTTGAAATCGAGCAGGCGTTCTGGTCGGGGGTGCCGGAGTTTTTGTCGCGGTGGCTATGACGAGTGGCGGCGATGGCGTTGTCGGCAGTCGCGCCGGAACCGGTGTTTCATTAGACCTCAGTGTGAACAGCGCGCGGATTCGCAGCTTGCGATCAACAGAGACCGTCATCTGAACGCCATCTCCCTGGGCATCATGTTCCCATCGGAGGAACGTGACATTGGGTGGGGTAGCAGATACAGACACTGTGACCTCCGTCCCCTGCGGGTAGAGGCCATCGGAGTGGGGATGTGGCGCCAGGGCGATTTCCACTGATAAATCCGGCACAATCGCGATCGACAACCGATATCGTTCAGGCTCTGGAGTCGGTGAAGGGATTTCGGTTCGCGTTGCCACTGGTGATATAGTTGGTCGGCGTGTCAATGTTACAGAAATGGGCGTCAAGGCAGGTTTTACGAGCGCCAAAGGAGTTGACGTAGGCAAAACTGCAATGGCGCGGACGATTGTTTCCGGTGAGATTCCGCCTCCACAGGCTGTGGAGAGCGTAAGTATGATCGTCCCGAGGCTGACTAACGAGCGTGCGGCGCTCGGAAAAGCCATCCTTTGAACAACCTCAACAATGGGGCCTGACACTCAAGGCTAGACTGAGGGCAGCGTGGCCGTGTCTCCGGTCCTCACCTGCCAAGTATGTACGCGTGCCGCCATATCTCGGATTCGGTCGCGGTGGGTGGGGTCGTTGAAAAGATTGTTCATTTCGTGAGGGTCTGAGCGCAGGTCAAATAACTCGCACTGGTCTCCGGCGCACAGATTTAGCTTCCAGCGATCAGACACAACTGAACGCCAGGGCAGGGTGAGCATCCGGTTGATTTCTGCGCTGCCAAGATGCCTGTCCTCCATATCTGGGTGGATACCGTTCCATTGAATGAATACGTCGTTGTCGTCCAATGTCTCCTCGCCTTTGAGGACTCCGAGTTGGCTTGTGCCCTGAAGATGAACGGGAATATCGTCG
>Ga0208113_1000297_pt1 | contig 25541 bp, 26 predicted proteins | sample Knorr_S7_td_NADW_FD_185598 | JGI IMG/M metagenome (GOLD analysis project Ga0208113, IMG submission 185598) | Marine microbial communities from Southern Atlantic Ocean transect - Knorr_S7_td_NADW_ad_2505m_LV_A (SPAdes) (version 2) | ecosystem: Environmental > Aquatic > Marine > Oceanic | place...
TACATATACGGGGCCGATCAGGCGCGCTTCCACATGCGGCGGTTCCTGAAGGCCCAGGGGGGGTAGGACCATGACCTAGGTCCGGCCCCGGCAAGGCGAAACCTGTTTACAGCCGGGCCTGGCGGACATATGACACCCCCATGAGCGAACTGCCGTTCATCAAAATGCACGGCCTGGGCAACGATTTCGTCGTCCTCGACGCCCGCCAACGGAACATCGGCCTCGGCGGTGCCCACGCGCGCGCCATCGCCGATAGGCGTTTGGGCATCGGTTGCGACCAGCTCCTGGTCATCGAGCCGCCGGAAAATGGCCAAGGGAACGGGGCCGCCGACGTGTTCATGCGCATCTTCAACGCCGACGGGGCCGAGGCCGGGGCGTGCGGCAACGGCACCCGCTGCGTCGCCCAACTGGTGATGGCCGAAAAGGAAACCGCCGAGGCCCGGATCGAGACCAAGGCCGGGGTGTTGACCGCCGTCCGCGCCGAGGACGGCGGCATCGCCGTCGACATGGGCCCGGCCGGCCTCGATTGGCGGGATATTCCGCTGGCCGAGGAACGCGACACCCTCAACCTCGGGCTCGCGGCCGGCCCGCTGAAGGACCCGGTGGCGGTCAACGTCGGCAACCCGCACGCGGTGTTCTTCGTCGATGACGCCGCCGCCGTGCCGCTGCATGACCTCGGCCCCGGGTTGGAGAACGATCCGCTGTTCCCCCAACGGGCCAATATCGGCGCCGCGCAAATCCTCGATGACGGAAACATCCGGCTGCGCGTCTGGGAACGGGGCGCCGGGCTCACCCGGGCCTGCGGAACGGGCGCCTGCGCCGCCCTGGTGGCCGCCAGCCGACGTGAACTGACGGGACGCAGCGTCACCGTGGTGCTCGACGGCGGCAGGCTATTGATTGAATGGCGGGACGACAACCACGTCATCATGACCGGCCCGGCGGCGACCAGCTTCACCGGGCTCATCGACCCGTCGCTCCTGGAGCCGGCGCGATGACCGGCCCGCGTGTCGTCACCCTGGGCTGCCGCCTCAATACGTTCGAGTCCGAAGTGATGCGTGAACTGGGCGCCGCCGCCGGCCTCGAGGATACGGTCATCGTCAACACCTGCGCCGTCACCGCCGAAGCCGAACGCCAGGCGCGCCAGACCATCCGACGCCTGCGCCGCGAAAACCCCCGGGCGCACATCGTCGTCACCGGCTGCGCCGCCCAGTTGAACCCCGAAACCTTCGCCGCCATGGACGAGGTCGACCGGGTGCTCGGCAACGAGGAAAAGCTGGACCCCGGTCTCTTGGCCGGCAAGGGGGCGGCGGTCGAGGTCGCCGACATCATGACCGTAAGGGAGACGGCGGCGCACCTGATCAGCGGCTTCGAGGGCCGCACCCGGGCCTTCGTGCAAATCCAGCAGGGCTGCGATCACCGCTGCACGTTCTGCATCATTCCCTTCGCCCGCGGCCGAAACCGTTCCATCCTACCGCAAGCCATTGCCGATCAGGTCCGCACGTTGGCCGAGGCCGGATACAAGGAAGTCGTCTTGACCGGGGTCGATATCTGCTCCTACGGTGCCGACCTGCCGGGCTCGCCCGGCCTGGCGGTGATGATCGGGCAAGTGCTGGCCCGAGTGCCGGAACTGAAACGGCTGCGTCTTTCGACCCTCGACCCGGCCGCCATCGGCGATGACTTGCTCAACCTGTTCGCCGAAGACCAACGCCTGATGCCGCACCTGCACCTCAGCCTTCAGGCCATGGACGACATGGTGCTAAAGCGGATGAAGCGCCGCCACCTTTCGGCCGACGCCTTCGACGTCGTCTGCCGCGCCCGCAAGGCCCGGCCCGACGCCGTTTTCGGCGCCGACCTGATCGCCGGTTTCCCGACCGAGACCGAGGCGATGTTCGAAAATACGCTCGCCGCCGTCGCCGATCTGGGCCTCGCGCACCTGCACGTGTTTCCCTATTCGCCGCGCCCAGGAACCCCTGCCGCCGAAATGCCGCAGGTGGCCGCACCCGTCCGCAAGAACCGTGCCCGGCGGCTTCGCCTGGCCGGCGATGCCGGGCTCAAGCGGTTCCTGGAAAGCCGCGCCGGGACCACGGCCCAGGTCCTGGTGGAAAAGGACCGCCGCGGTTTGAGCCAGCACTATGCCAGCGTCAAGCTGGATTTCGACGCGCCGCCCGGGGCCATCGTCAAGGCCCGTGTGACCGCCGTCGGCGACGGCTACCTGGTTGGCAGCCAGGCCGCATGAGCGCCGCCGGGCAGGGGTGGCTGGACCGGCTGCGCGGCGGCCTCGGGCGATCTTCGGCCAAGCTGACGGGCGGGATCGCCGACCTTTTGACCAAGCGCAAGTTGGACCGCGCCGCCCTCGATGAGCTGGAGGAAGTGCTGATCGCCGGCGACCTGGGCGTGGCGACGGCCGGGAAACTGAAGGAATCGCTAGCCAAAAAGCGGCTCGACAAGGAAATCACCCCGCAAGAGGTCAAGACCCTGCTGGCCGACGAAATCGCCTTCATGCTCGATCCCGTGGCCCGGCCGCTGGCCATCGACTCCCGGCACCGGCCCTTCGTGGTCTTGGTCTGCGGCGTCAACGGCTCGGGCAAAACGACGACTATCGCCAAGCTGGCCAACCAGTGGCGCCAGGAAGGCCATTCGGTGATGCTGGCGGCTGGTGATACCTTCCGCGCCGCGGCGGTCGAACAGTTGCAGATCTGGGGCCAGCGGACCGGCTGCCCCGTGGTTTCCGGCGAACCCGGCGCCGATGCCGCCGGGTTGGTCTTCGACGCCATGGGGCGGGCAAAGGACGAGCGCGCCGACGTGCTGCTGGTCGATACCGCCGGGCGGTTGCAGAACAAGAAGGACCTGATGGCGGAGTTGGTGAAGATCGTCCGGGTGATCAAGAAAGCCGACGCCATGGCGCCCCATTCAGTGCTGTTGGTGATGGACGCCACTGTCGGCCAGAACGCCCATTCCCAAGTCGAGACCTTCAAGGAAATGGTCGATGTTTCGGGCCTCATCGTCACCAAGCTCGACGGTTCGGCCAAGGGCGGGGTGGTGGTGGCGCTGGCCGAAAAATTCGCCCTACCGGTGCACGCCGTCGGCGTCGGCGAGAAGCTGGACGATATGCACCCCTTCGAGGCCCGCGACTTCGCCCGCTCCCTGATGGGGCTTGGGGCCTAGGCGAGGCGGTCTAGGGCCTCGCCCGTTTCGGCGGCCAGGGTTTCCACCAGTTCCGCCGCCGGCAGTGCCCTCGACAGGGCCGCCGATTGTCCCTACCACAGCGACATGAAATCGCCTTTCCCGGCCTCGGCGCTGGCTTACTTTTTTGACCTTAAGTGTGATCCAGTTCAAAGACCCGAATCCCGACGCTGTGCTATCAAGGGGATAGCATCGAGGAAACCCCGCCGGGCCTTGGTGTTCACGGTGGGACTTCATGGTATTTTGAAGGAAATAGAGGATAAAACCGTTGATTCACCCCTTCGAAAGGTTACGTGTTTATAACCATGAAAAAGCGCCTAATAGGCCAACCGGGGCGCGGGAAGGGATGTTATCAACACGTGTTTATAGCAAATGGTGACATCCTCATGAAAAACGTTTCAACAGCAGCCAAGTTTACCTTTTTGATCGCCGGCTTTGGCGTTCTTGCCGCCTGCGCCGGAAGCGGCAGCGGTGGCGGTTTATACTCCCTGCCGGGGCCGAGGGCCGTCGAATTGCCCCTGGACAGCGGGTTGATCGTCTTCGCATCCGAGCACGTCGGCAAAACCCCGGTCAAAAAAATCCAATACACCGACAACTAACAGCGGATCGATTACGTGCTGTTCAAGGGCAACGGCGCCCAGGGCGAATTCATCTTTATGGACACGCCTTATACGCTGAATGTGTCGTTCAATTTCCCCTTCAACATCCGCGACAAGGTGGAAGCCTGGAACTTCTCCAAGGGCCAGGCGGCGGAATGGGAAACAGCGGTCCAGATCCATACCAAGCTCGGGTTTATCTTTTACCGGCCGTACCGGCTCACCGGCTTGATCCGGGCGTGTTTCGGCATTTCGGGCGAATGGGACATCGCGCCCGGCGACCCGAAGCTGCATTACACCCGCATCATGTTCGGCTATTACTACCAGCCGCCGGGCATCGCCCTGGAGGATGAAAAAATGAGGGCGCTGATCGACAATATCGGTCTCAAGGGCGTCACCCAGCGGGACGTCAGATTCTCCGATAACGTGCTGAATTTCCACCGCGACGTGGCGGAAAATTTCTCCGGCCCGCAAGCCGGCAGCCGGGCGATGAGCATGGCGCAAGGAGGCGGACTGGGGGCTTCGGCCGGGATTGGTGAGTTCCCGTTCAATTACGCCGAGTACTACAACCTCGGCGACAGCGAAGATAAACTGGATTAATAATTGACCGGTTCCGTCCCGTTAGCCTTCCCAGGCAAAAAACAAGGCGCGTGCGCCCCGAGAATTTCCGGGGCGCTTTTTTTCGGCTCTTTGGGGGAGAGGATTAAATCTTGATGTTGAGGTAAAACCCGCGCGGCACGTTGTCGCGGAGCGGCCGGTCCTGATCCAGAATCTGGTTCAGGCGCCTGAGCCCGTCGCGTTCCTCAGGCGAGGTGTCCTGCGGGATCGACTCCGCCCTGGCCCGGACCTGGCGGATGGTCTCCGCCTGATAGAGGTTCGGCCGCTTGACGACCGCCGACAGTCCCGTTTTGGTGATTCCAACCCCATCCGTCATGGCTCCAACCTAGGCGGAAAAGGTTAACGGAATCTCAAAATCGGGAGCCCGGAACAGGGAATTTCCCGAGCCCTTTTCGAGGCCGCGAAAGGCGCCTCAGAGAGGGTCCGGCGGGGCCTGGAAAATATCGGGGCCGCCGCTGTCGCGGTAATGCTCCAACGCCCAGGTGACGGACGGGAACGCCAAATCGTCCCAGGGGATGTCCTCCCACCCGGCCAGGACCACCTCCTCGCTTTCGGGACCCGGGGCAAAATCCGCCGATGTCATCCGCGCCCGATGGACGACGTAGACCTGGCTGATGCGGGGAATCTCGTAAAAACCGATCAGGCCATCGATCTCAATCTCGGCCTGGGCCTCTTCCCAGGCTTCACGCTTGGCGCCTTCGGCGGTGGTTTCTCCCAGTTCCAAATACCCCGCCGGGATGGTCCAGAACCCTTTCCGGGGCGGGATGGCGCGGCGGCAGATCAGGAACTTCTGCTGCCAAATGCAAACGGCGCCGGTGATGATTTTCGGGTTATCATAGGCGATGTAGCCGCAATCGGGACAGACCAGCCGTTCCCGGTCGTCGCCGGGGGGCACGGTCTTGACCGATGGCCCTGTTTTCCGCTGTTCGCCCATTTCCCCGTCTTCGCCCATTTCCCCGGCCATTTCCCTGAGTGTGGCGCGGCGGGACCATTCAGACAAGTTCTCCTAGCCGGCGAGAATCCGCACCTGGTCCACCGCTAGTCTCAGGGCGACGTCGTCGCCGACGTCGAAAACCGGACGCCCGGCCTGGTGGGAATCGTCGACCAGTATCACGTTGTCGCCGACCCGGATGGCATAGCGGATGAGGCTGCCGAGGAATTCTCGGTGTTGGACCCGGCCGGGCAGGACGGCTCCATCATCGGCGTCTTCGCCGGGGTTCCGGATCGTCAGATCCTGGGGACGGAACATGGCGGTGCCGGGGCCGGCCTCGACCCCGGTGCCGTTGAGGGGAATCAGGGTGCCGTCGTCGGCCTGGAAGGTGATTTTGTCCTGTCCTTTTTCCACCCGCCCGTCGATCAGGTTGGCGGTGCCCAGGAAATCGGCGACGAAGCGGTTGGCCGGGTTGTCGTAAAGCTCCATCGGCGAGCCGACCTGTTGAATGACGCCGTCGTTGAGCAACGCGATGCGGTCCGACGTGGTGTTGGCTTCCTCCTGGTCGTGGGTAACGAAGATGGTGGTGAGTTTCAGTTTCCGTTGCAGCTCCAGGATTTCGCGCCGCATCTGGATGCGCAGGTTGGCGTCCAGGTTCGACAGCGGTTCGTCCAACAGCAGCACCCGAGGTTCGACAACGATGGTGCGCGCGAGGGCCACGCGCTGCTGCTGGCCGCCGGAAAGCTGCGACGGGCGCCGGTCGGCCAGGTCAAGCAGGCCGATCAAGCCCAGGGCCGCGTCCACCCGCCCGCGGATGTCCCGGGCCGGAATTTTACGTTCCTCGAGCCCGAAGGCGACGTTTTTCCTGACCGTCATGTGCGGCCACAGGGCGTAGCTCTGGAACACCATGCCGACGTTGCGATGCCACGGCGCCAAGTGGGTGACGTCGTCGCCGCCGATGAGGATACTGCCCCCGGGGACGGGGCCGAAGCCGGCGATGGCGCGGAGCAACGTCGATTTGCCGGACCCGGAGGGACCCAGGAAGGTGAAGAACTCTCCCGGCTCGATGGTCAAACTGACGCCTTTCAGCACCTGGGTCGTCCCAAAGGAAAGGCTGACGTCCTCGATGGTGACGCCGACGGCTTCGGGTCTGATATCGGTCATGGCTTGATCCTATACTCCTTGCGCCGCGACGGCGACGCCCGGGGCGAGTTCCTTTTCCCGTCGTTTGATGACCCGGTGGGAAATATAGGTGGCGATGCCGACAATGAGAACCGCGACGATGCCCAACGCCGCCCCCGGCCCCCGGCCGGCCGCCGATTGCATGAATTCGTAAATGCCGTAGGCCAACGGCGCGTCCGATTCGGCGCTGACCAGCATGATCGTCGCCGACAGCTCGACCGACGCGGTGGCGAAACTGATGATGAAGCCGGCCATGATGCCGCCCGACATCAACGGCACGACGATGCGCCGGACGGTACGCGTTTTCGTCGCCCCCAGGTTCTCGGCCGCCTCTTCCAGCATGATGCTGACCTGTTGCAGGCCAGCCATGCAGGCGCGGAGCGCATAAGGCAGCCGGCGGATGACGAGGGCGATGACGATGATCACCCACCATGACGACAGCGGCTTGTCGATGATCGGCACGTTGAATTCGACGAAGGTGCGCAGATACCCGATGCCGAGGACGACGCCGGGGACGGCGACCGCGCCCATGGCGATATAGTCCAGCCACTTGCGCCCGATCAGGCCGGTCCGCCAGACGATATAGGCGATGGCGGTGCCGAGGACAACGTCGATCAGGGCCGCCAGGCCGGCGTACAGCAGGGTGTTGGAGATGTACTGGGTCGCGGTCCTGAAGACATTGCCGTAATGTACGAAGGTATAGGCGTCGGGCAGGACGCTGTACGACCACACGGTGCCGAACGACAGTAGCGCCAGCCCGATATGCGGCGACAGCACCATCAGCAGAATGAGAATAATGACCGCGTAACAGCCGATCTTCTCCCATGGCCGCAAGTCCCGCTTCATCAGCCCACCGCCGCCCTTCTGGACGGTGGCGTAATCCTTGTTCTTGAGGGCCAGGAACGATACCCACAACGAAAACAGCGAAAACACCACCAGGATCACCGAAATGACGTAGCCCATGGGGTCCGAAATGCCGATCGACGAAATTCGAAGATACGCCTGCGGGGCGAGCATGTTGTTGATGTTGAGCAGCAGCGGCGTGCCCAAATCGTCGAACACCTTCAAGAACACCAGCGAGGCGCCTGCGACGTAGCCGGGCATGGCCAGCGGAAAGACGATGCGCCGGAACAGGCGCGTACCGCTGGCGCCCAGGTTCTGCGCCGATTCCTCCATGGCGCTGTCGATGTTCAACAGCGCCGCCGAAAGGTTGATGAGGATGAATGGAAAATAATGGATGGCTTCGACCAGGATGACGCCGTTGAGCCCCTCCATGAACGGGATGGTGAAGCCGAACCATTCGTCGATCAGCAGGTTGACCGAGCCGTTCTCGCCGAACAGCAACAGCATGGCGACGGCGCCGACGAACGGCGGCATGATCAACGGCACGATGCCCAGCGTCTGGATCAGGACGGCGCCGCCGAAATTGAACCGCGTGGTGAAATAGGCCAGCGGGATCGAGATGAGGGATGCCAGCAACACAGCCCCGCCGGCGACGTAAATGGAATTGAGGAACGATTCCCGGAACAGCGATGTATTAAAGAAATCGACGAAATTGATCAGCGTCAGCGCGCCCGTGTTGGGGTCCTGGAAGGCGACGTAGACAACCTTGACCACCGGAACGATCAGGAAAACGAACAGGAACAGGCCGATCAACAAGGCCAGGCCGCCCGCCCCCCATTGGCTGCGCGAAAACGAATTCAAGTCCGTCCCCAGGTAAAAGACTTAAAAATAAGGGCGGGGCCCGGCCTGACACGCCTGTTCGTCGGACCCCGCCTTGGAAAGGAAGTTTATTACATGGACGCGGCTTTTTCCGCCAACTGCTTGGCCTTGGCGTAGTTGGCCTTGATTTCCGTGTCCCAGGCTTGCTCGAACTCGGCCTGGCGGCCGCTAACCTTGGTCGTCGCCTTCTTGCGCTTTTTCTTGAAGATATTGTTGAAGTCCTTCTCGCTGGCCTTGGCCGCTGTGATCGGTACCTTGGAGACCAACGCCCGGGCTTGCTTGATCAGTTTCATGGCCCCGGCGTTGCCTTTGCTCTTGGCTTCCGCCGTCTGGATCGCCTTGGTGGCGGCGCGCAAGTCATCCAGGCGGTAGGTGATCATGACGTCAAACAGCGAATTGATGATGTTGTAGCGGCTTTTCGACAGTTGCAGGTCGAACTTCACCGCCGATCCAATGGACTTGTCCTTGAACGGGTTGGGGAAGCCCTTGGGCGCCTTGGCATAGGTCGCCGGGTTCACCGGAAGACGCCGGATCTTCGGGTCAAGCAGGACCTCCTGGCCTTCCGGCGACAGCAGGAACTCGATGAACTGACCCGCCAGCCCGGGGTTGGGGGCGTTCTTGACGATGGCGATGTTAGCCGGCACCAGCGTCGTCATCTTCGGATAGAGGAAATCGACCGGGAAGCCCGACGCCTTCGACGACAGGCCGAAGAAATCGATGACGACGCCGACGCCGAACTGGCCGGAGTTGACGCCGTCAGGCACGCCGAAACTGCGCGCGGTGACGGTCTTGAAGTTGCCGGCGATGTCCTTCCACCTGGCCCAGCCCTTTTCCCAGCCTTCGCCTTGCAGCAGGGTCTCGACGGTCAGGTGCGTGGTGCCGGAACGCGACGGCGCGCTCATGCCGACGTGGCCGTAGTAGATGGGTTTCTCCAGATCGGCCCAGGAATTCGGCACCGGCAGCTTCTTGGCCTTCAGATACCGCGTGTTCCACATGATGCCGTATCCCGACGCGGCGAAGCCCTTGTAATAGCCTTCCGGGTCGTTGATCGGGAACGCGCCGACCTTTTCCGGGATGCCTTTGACCTTGACCGTGTACTTCTGCAACAGGCCGTCGCCCTTCAACACCTCGAAGGCATCCGGGGCCGAGGCCCAGAACATGTCCGACGTGTTGTTGGCGGCCGTCGCCTGCAGGTACTTGATGCCGGCGGTGGTCTTTTTCTTCAGCATCTCGACCTTGATGCCGGTCGCCTTCGTGAACGCCTTGCCGACGGTGACCGTGGTGTCGGGCGGATAGGACGTGACGATGACCAGCTTCTCGGCCGCCACCGCCTGGATCGGCGCCATCACCGCGCCGACGGCCAGAACCGCGCCGGCGGTCAACTGGACGAAAATTCGTTTGGTTATTTTCATTTGATTCAACTCCTCCTAGGTTTGAGCCGGTTTTTTTCGCGCCCTACGCGCCCTATAAGTCATCCTTGAAAACTGGATTTTCGAAGGGGCCCCAGGCGGGTGATACCAAGCTTGGCAAAGGTAATAATTTACGCTAAACGAGGGCAAAATTCCGGTCAACGGACATTATTTAAAAGGTCCATGCGTTTTCCCTTTGGCGGCAAAGGGAAAAATGAAAATTTATCGGTTGTGCCGCCCGGAAATGGTAAAATTAGCCGATTCGCTTGAATCCCGAGGGATGGGATGAGCAAAGACAACAACCTCGAACACGAATTACTGGATCTGCGCCCCGGGGGGCATTCCGACCAGACGTTCCTCGGCAACCTTCGCCTGGCAGCCCGGACGCGGTTGTTCTTGCTGACCGGGCTGCTGGCCATGACCGCCTTCGCGGCGCTCTTTTCGATCATCGACAAACGGATGACGGCGGCGGTCGACGAATTCACCGGGGCCGAAAAGATGGTGGCCCTGGCGGCGGCGGTGGAAACGGGCATCGCCGGCGCCCGGGGCGAGGAAAAGAGATTCCTTCTGCAAAAAGACCCGGTCATCGCCGAATCCTTCAACATCCACTTGGAATCCGTTTCCGAGGCCCTGGGCAGGCTGTCGGGGATGGCCAAGAGCGTCACCCTGCGCAAGCCCATCGACACCATCCGCGACGGCCTGGCCCAATACGACCAGCAGTTCTCCAAGCTGGTGAAATCCGAAAAGGCCCTGGGGCTCACCGACGGCACCGGCCTCAGCCGTGAGATCCAGAACGCCACCGAGGAGCTGCAGGTCAAGTTCTCCACCGCCGGATACGCCAATCTGGCCGGGCAGGTTTCGCGCATCAACCAGGAAGGCCAGGAAATCCTGCTCAGCGGCTACAAGAAAGGCGTCGGAGAAATCCAGAAGCGTTACCAGACGCTGATCGTCTTCCTCAAGGAGACCAAGATCCCCACGCAACGGAAAAAGCTGCTCCAGGAACTGCTGCAAAAGCACGAGACCATTTTGCTGGCGATGATCAACTCGCGCTTCGCCTTCGAAGATGAAGCCCAGCGTTTCGACGACATCCTGACCTATCTGGGGCCCAGCACCAGTGTCCTTTCCGGTTTCGCCGCCACCCGCCGCGGCTTGGCCGCCGAAGACCTGGCCCGGGCGGGGAGGATTTCCCGCATCGCCATCGCCGGCGGCAGTACCGTCATCGTACTGTCGCTGATGATCATCGGCCTGATGATGCTGCGCTCGATGAGCGAACCGATCCGCGTCCTGGCCAACATCGCCGGTCGGCTGGCCGACGGCGATGGGGCGGTTTCCCTGCCTGCGCGGGGCAACAGCGATTCCGTCGGCACCCTGGCCCGGGCGCTCGATAAATGGGTGCAAAACCTGGCCGACCTGGAACAGTTGCGCCAGGAACTGGACGACACCCGCGCCGAGCTTGAAAAAACCCTGGCCGAGGCCGAAGAGGACGCCATGGTGGCGGCCGACGCCGCCCGCGCGGCGCTGCTGACCGAGGACACCGAAGAGGCCACCCCGCGGTTGCAGGTCCTGCCCGGCCCGGACGACGACGAAATCGCCACCGGCGGGCCCCTATCCTCGGTTAGCCGGAAACTGGCCAATTTCAGCGAATACGTGACGGCGGCGGCCGGCGACGTGGAACGCACCGGGGCCCTGATCAAGGGCCTGGATGACGCGTCTAGGCAGATCGAGGAGATGGACTCGCTGGTGACGGCGATCCGCGATCAGACGAACCTGCTGGCCTTCCGCGTCGGGCCGAAGGAGCCGGGCGGCGACAATCTGGTCATCCTGTCGGGCGAGGATAAGGAACCGGCCGAAGATTCCCAATTCCCCGACGTCAACATGGCAAAACGCTTCGACGCCATCCGCGACGCCACCAACAAGGCCGAACGGACGTCGGCGGCCGTCCGCGGCACCATGGCCGAGGTCACCAGGATGGCCCAGGAAATCGCCGCCACCGCGTCCGAGCAGGCGCTGGAGGCGACCAGCAAGCTGTTGAGCCAGTCCGAATACCTGCAGAACATGCTCGACGACGTGATTTCGAAGATTCAACCGGTCAAGCCGGGCACCCTGACCTTTAGGGATTCCGATAAGAAGGAACCCCCGGAGAATCACAAGGGGAAAGCCAAGAATAAGAAAAAGGGCCAAATTCCGCCGAAGGAGGCTTAACCGCCACCTAACCGCCGGCCTTTAGCGCCGCCACGCCGGGCAGTTCCTTGCCTTCCAGCCACTCCAAAAAGGCGCCCCCGGCCATCGACACATAGGAAAATTGATCGCTCACCTCGGCGTTGACCAGCGCCGCCACCGTGTCGCCGCCGCCGGCGATGCTGAGCAGCCCGCCGTCGGCGGTTAGCTCTGCTACCTCCCGGGCCAGGGCATTGGTGGCGAAATCGAAGGGCTTGATCTCGAAGGCGCCCAAGGGTCCGTTCCAGATCAGCGTCTTGTAGTCCTTGAGCCGGCCCAAAAGGTCGGCGACCGTGGCCGGGCCCAGGTCGAGGATCATGGAGTCGGCGGGGATGGCGTCGAGCAGCACGGTCTCGCTTTCCACCCCTTCGGCGAATTCCTTCGCCACCACCGCGTCGAGGGGCAGCGCCACCTCGCAGCCGGCCTCGATGCCCTTGGCGATGATAGTCTTGGCGGCCTCGGCCATGTCGGGCTCGCAGAGCGACCTGCCGACGTCGAAGCCTTGCGCGTTCAGGAAGGTGTTGGCCATGGCGCCGCCGATGATCATCAAATCGACGCGTTCGACCAGATGGCCCAGGACCGCCATCTTGGTCGAAATCTTGGCCCCGCCGACCACCGCGGCGATGGGGTGTTGGGGAGATACCAGGGCCTGGCCGAAGGCGTCCAGTTCCGCCGCCATCAGCCGCCCGGCCGCCGACGGCAGCAAATGCGCGATGGCCTCGATCGAGGCGTGGGCCCGGTGCGCGCAGGAAAAAGCGTCGTTGACGTAAAGGTGACCGAGTTCCGCCAGCTTGCCGGCGAAGACAACGTTGTTGGCTTCCTCTTCGCCATGAAAACGCAGGTTTTCGAGCATCGCCACGCCGCCTTCGGAAACCGCCTCGACGGCCTTTTCGGCCTCCGGCCCGATGCAGTCCGCGGCAAAGGGGACGTCCCGGCCGAGCGTCTCGGCCAAGGTCCGGGCCACCGGAGCCAGCGACAGCTCCGCCACGACTTGGCCCCCGGGGCGGCCCAAGTGCGACATGACGATGACGCCGGCACCCCGGTCCAACAAATCGTTGAGGGTCGGCAGAGTCTTTTCCATGCGGCTGGCTTCGGTGATCCGGCCGTCCTTCATCGGCATGTTGAGGTCGGCGCGCACCAGCACCCGTTTTCCGGCGACGTCGAGATCGTCGATGGTCTTGAAGGCGCTCATGCCGATCCCGGGGGGATCACGACGTCGCCACGGCGCCACCGGTGCCGGCGAGGACGATGCCGGTGCCCCGGTTGACCCGCTTCATGGCGCGTTTCGATCTGAACAACAGCCGCGCCCGGGCGGCGGCGTATGCATAGGCCGAAAGGGTGCCGCCGAGGATGGAAATAAACATCACCGCCAACAGTCCGTTGTCGGCGATGCCCAGCCCGGAAAGGTCGACGAAGGTCGGCAACAGGCCGAGGTAGAACAGGATCACCTTGGGATTGCCGAGGGTCAGCAGCACGCCGCTGAAAAAGGTCCTGGCGCATCCACCGGGCTCGACGGGCGCCGTGTCGACGCCTGCGGGCGGCCGCAGCCAGAGCCTGACGCCCAGGTACACCAGATAGCCGCCGCCGATTAACCGGACGATGAAGAACGCCTCGCCGAACTGCTTGGCGATCACCGCCAGCCCGGTCAGCGCGAAAACCAGGTACAGCAGGTCGCCGGCAATGATGCCGGCAATAAACACCAGGGTCGGGCCGAAGCCCTGAAACAGCGCCCGGCCGACGGTGGCGAAGACGCCGGGCCCCGGCGTCGCCTTGATGACGAAGCAGAGGGTGAAAAGCGCGAGGACGGTTTCGATGCTCATGGGTAGGGTTATAGGACGCCGCCGCCGGGGTTTCCAGGGGTGGCGGGGAAGGGCGAGGGATTACCTAACGTTCTTTTTTCGCCAATGCCTCGACGCGGGCATGGGCGTCCTTGGCCTTTTCCGTCTCTCCCAGCACCTCGTAGGCGCGGGCCAGGCGCTGCCATCCGGACAGATCGTCGGGGTTTTCCTGCAGCCGGTCGGCGAGCCGCTGGACCATGGTGCGGATCATCGTTTGCCGGTCGGCGGCCGACATCCCCGAGGCCGCCTTGACGTCCTCGGCGGAGGGTCCCGGCGGCTGGGTGGATGGGGCGGACGGACGGGCCGATGTTGCCCCCGGGGTTTCCATGGCTGCCGGGGCGGCGGGCGCGGGCATGGTCTTGGCCAGCGCCAGCGCCTTGGCCGACGGTTTCACCGACCACGGCGCCACCTGCAGGTCCTCGGCGGCGCGGGCGATCTGCAGGTCGACCATTTCCAGCCACGGCGAGCCGGGCGGCGACACGGCACGCAAATCGACCCAGGCCTGTAACGCCGCCTTGAGGTTCCCCCGTTGCGCCAGCCCCAGGCCGAGGTAATAGCCGGCCCGGGGGTTGTAGGGGTCGGCCTCGGCGATGTCCTCGAACAGGCCCTGGGCTTCCGGCCCCACCTGTCCCTTTCCGGACAGCACCAGGGCCTCGGCGTAATCGGTGATGATTTCGGGATGGCGGTTGCCGACCTCCATGGCCTTTCGGTAAGCAGCCAGCGCCCCTTCGAATTTGCCGATGGTCAGGTAGGTGCGCCCCAACAGCACCCAGCCGTCGACGTTGTTGGGGTCCGCCTCGAGCCGTTTCAACAGCCGCGCCACCAGTTGCATGACCTCGCTACGGTCCAGCTTGCCTTGGCGGGCGGTGATTTCGGATGCGATGTTGCGCCCGGCGAAGGGCTGGCCGGGCATCTCCGGCGAGCCGAGGGTGAAATAGATCCCGAACGCGGCGGCCGGAATCGCCACCGCCAGGACGGCGGCGGACGTGCGGCCCCGGGGCAGGGAGGCGCCGGCGGCGGGTTTCTTTTCCGCCTCCGAAGCCGCCAGCATGCGGCGCTGGATCTCGACCCGGGCCGCTTCGGCTTCCTCATCATCCACCAGCCCCCGGTCCCGGTCTCTGTCGATTTCCCGGAGCTGGTCCTTGTAGACGGTGATGTCGTATTCGCCGCGACCGGGCTGCGGTCCGCTGGGGCGGCGGATCAGCGGCATCACAATCGCCAACGCGACAACGGCCGACATCAGGACGCCGGCGACCCAAAGCCCGGTCACGGACCGTCTTCCTTCAGCAGTTTCCGCAGCTTCTTTTTCTCGTCGTCGGTGAGTGGTGGCGGCCTGGGCCGGGACGCGGCCTTGGCTATGGCGGCCTGGGCTCCGCCTCCCTGCCCTCCCCCCTGGCCGCTATGACGGCGCAAAAAGGCGATCATCGCCCACAGGCCCAGTCCCCCGATCACCGCCGGCCCCAGCCACAACACCAGCGTCGTCCCCTTGAACGGCGGTTTCAGGAGCACGAAATCGCCGTAGCGCGCGACCACGTAATCGACCACCGCGCCGTCGCTGTCGCCGGCCTTGAGTCGATTGCGGACGATGATGCGCAGGTCCTTGGCCAGGTCGGCGTCGGAATCGTCGATGGACTGGTTCTGGCACACCAGGCAGCGGAGCCCCTTGGAGATTTCCCGGGCCCTTTTTTCCAGCACCGGGTCGGCCAGCATCTCGTCCGGGTTGACGGCCCAGGCGGGGGCCGTCCACAGAAGCCCCAATAGGAGGGCGAGAATGAAAGGCCCTGTCTTCATCGCTTCAGCTTCTCGATCACCGGCAGAATTTGGTTTTCCAGGATATCGCCGTTCAAGGGGCCGACGTATTTGAAGTAGATCTTGCCGGTGCCGTCGACGACGAAGGTTTCCGGAATCCCGTAAACGCCCCAGTCGATGCCGACGCGGCCCCGGGGGTCGGCGCCGATGGCGTCGTAGGGGTCGCCCAATTCCTGCAGCCACTTAAGGGCGTTTTTCGGCGTGTCCTTGAAGTTGAGGCCGTAGACCTTGGCCACGTTCATCTTCGACAGCTTGGTGATGAACGGGTGTTCAGCCCGGCACGGCAGGCACCAGGAGGCGAACACGTTGACCACCGAAATCTCGCCGGCCTTGAAATCGGCGCTGGAAAATCCCTTGCCGTACCCTTGCGGAGCCCCGTTGTCGATGGGCGGCAGGGAAAATTCGGGTACCGGCTTGTCGATCAGCGCCGAGGGGATGATCTTCGGGTCCTTGGTCAGGCCGATGGCGAAATAGACCGCCATCACCAGGAACACCGACAGCGGCACCAGATAGATCGCGCGTTTCGACATCGGCGTCTAAGCGCTGGCCGCCTGGGCCAGCCCGGCGCCGCGCTTCTTTGGCGCGCCGACGCGGTGGCGGCGGTCGGACAGGCTGAGCACGCCGCCGAAGACCATGATCAGGACCCCGGCCCACATCCATCCTACAAGAGGGTTAAAATAAAGCCGGGTGACGAAGGCGCCGGTTTCGTCCTCGTCGCCGACGACGGCGTAAAGATCGCCCAGGAAAGTGGTGTGGATGGCGGCCTCGGTGGTCGGCTGCTGGGACACGTTGTAGACCCGCTTTTCCGGGTACAGCATGGTCACCAGTTGGCCATCCCGGAGCACCCGGAAGGTGCCGGAAAGGATGGAATAGTTGGGACCGGTGCCCGACCGGGCGCCGTCGAAGACGAAGTCATAGCCGGCGACGCTTACCCGGTCGCCCGGTTTCATGGCCTGGATGCTTTCGACCTTCCACGCCCCGGCCCCGGTCATGCCGGCGATGGTGATGGCGAGGCCCAGATGCGCCAGCGTCATGCCCCAGGCGGCCCGGGGGGTGCGCCGGAGGCGGCTCAGGCTTTCCGAAAGCGAGCCCTGTAACAGGCGGATGCGGCCGGCCAGTTCGCTCAAGATGCCCATGAACAGCCACGCCGCCAGCCCGATGCCGACGATGCCCATGAACGGACCGTCGGTCTCCACCGCCCAGACGGCGATCATGGCCACGATCATCACCCCGCCGGCGGCCCAAAGCCGCGATAACGCCGGTTTCATGTCGGCTCGTTTCCACGACAGCAGCGGGCCGACGGCCATGGCGACGATCATCGGCACCATCAGCGGAATGAAGACGGCGTTGAAGAACGGCGCCCCGACGGAGACCTTGCCGCCGCCGATGGCGTCGAGCAACAGCGGATAGAGCGTGCCTAACAACACCGCCGCCGCCGCCGTGGTCATCACCAGGTTGTTGAACAGCAAGGCCCCTTCGCGGGAGATCGGCTGGAACACTCCGGTGCTGACCAGCGCCGGCCCGCGCCACGCGAACAGCGCCAGCGAACCGCCGATGACGACGATCAGAAGGCCGAGGATGAAAATACCGCGGGCCGGGTCGGTGGCGAACGTATGCACCGACGTCAATACGCCCGAGCGCACCAGGAAGGTGCCCAAGAGGCTCAGCGAAAAGGTGACGATGGCGAGCAGGATGGTCCAGCCCTTGAGCGTGTCGCGCTTTTCGACAACGGTCGACGAGTGCAGCAACGCCGTTCCCGCCAGCCACGGCATGAACGAGGCGTTCTCCACCGGATCCCAGAACCACCAGCCGCCCCAGCCGAGCTCGTAATAGGCCCACCACGACCCCAGCGTGATGCCGGCGGTGAGGAAACACCATGCCGCCAAGGCCCACGGCCGCACCCAGCGCGCCCAGGCGGCGTCGACACGGCCTTCGATCAGGGCCGCGATGGCGAACGAAAACGCCATCGAGAACCCGACATAGCCTAAATAAAGCATCGGCGGATGGAAGGCGAGGCCGGGGTCCTGAAGCAACGGGTTCAGATCGTTGCCGTTAAGGGGCACAGGCGACAGGCGCTCGAACGGGTTCGAGGTCAGCAACATGAACAGATAGAAGCCGAGGGCGATCATCGCCTGCACGCCGAGAACCCGGGCCCGCAAGCCCGGCGGCAGGTTGGTGCCGAACAAGGCGACCGCCGAGCCGAACAGGCTGAGGATCATCACCCACAGCAACAGCGAGCCCTCGTGGTTGCCCCAGACGCCGGAGATCTTGTACAGCAGCGGCTTCGCCGTGTGCGAGTTCTGGAACACGTTGAGGACGGAAAAATCGGATGTCACGTAGGCCTGGGTCAGGCACCCGAAGGCGACGGCGACGAGGCCGAACTGAGTCAAGGCGGCGGGCCGGGCGATGGCCATCCAGGCCTGGTTGCCCCGGTGCGCGCCGACCATCGGCATGGTGGCCTGCACGAAGGCGACCAGCAACGCCAGGATCAAGGCGAAATGTCCGATTTCTGGAATCATTTGTTGTTATCCTTTCCCCTGTTTTCCCCCTGGCTTTCCCCGGGGCCCTTCCATTTGCCGGATTTCTTCAGCGCCTCGGCGACCTCGGGCGGCATGTAGGTTTCGTCGTGCTTGGCCAGCACCTCGTCGGCCCGGAACACGCCCCCTTGCAGCGCGCCTTCGGCGACGACGCCCTGGCCCTCGCTGAACAGGTCCGGCAAAAGCCCCTTGTAGGTGACCGCGATCACCGTCGTCAGGTCGGTGACGCGGAAATTGACCACCGCGCCCCCGGCCTTCTTGACGCTGCCTTCCTCGACCAGTCCGCCCAAACGAATGCGCCGGCCTTCGGCGACGTTATTCTCGGCGATGTCGGTGGGGCTATAGAAAAAAACGATGTTTTCCTCGAACGCGCTCAACACCAGCCCCGCCGCTACGCCCAACAGGACCAAGGCGATGACGACGAAGGTCAGGCGCTTGTGTTTGCGTTTCATTGTCTGTCCTCGGGGGGGCTGAGCGTATCGAGCGTGCGTTCGGCATCCCGGAGCGAGCGCCGGGAAATCATCCAAAGCCCTACCAGCACGGCGGTGACGATTGCGTAGGCCGGCCAAATGAACCCGGCGTAGCCGTCCATGTAGAAGTAGGAAGTGAGGGCGTCCATGGCTATCGGGCCTCCCCCGGGGCAGGCGCGGCGGCGGGTGCGGCGGCGCCCTGGCCCGCGGCCTGGCGCATTTGCAGGGCGCGGATCTTGGTGGCGATGATTTCACGGCGGATGCGGATCAGCAACACCCAGACGTAATAGGTAGTGAACGCCAAACCCATTAACAACAGCGGCGTCAGCATCGAGGGGTGGATCGCCGGGCCGCCCATCTTGACGACGCTCGACGGCTGATGGAGCGTGTTCCACCAATCGACGGAAAACTTGATGATCGGCACGTTGACGAAACCGACGAGGGCCAGGATCGACGACGCCTTGGCGCCGCGTCCGGGGTCATCGAAGGCGTTGTCGAGCGCCATATAGCCGAGATAGAGGAAAAACAGCACCAGCACGCTGGTCAGGCGCGCGTCCCACACCCACCAGGTCCCCCACATGGGCTTGCCCCACAGCGATCCGGTGACCAGGGCCAAAAACGTGAACGCCGCGCCGATCGGCGCCGTCGCCCGGGCCGCCAACCCGGCCAGCGGGTGCTTCCAGATCAGCGCCACGGCGCAGGCGCCGGCGAGCGCCGAATAACAGAAAATCGCCATCCACGCCGACGGCACGTGCACGTACATGATGCGCACGGTTTCGCCTTGCTGGTAATCGGCCGGCGACGCCACCAGCCCGAGGACTAGCCCGGTTGCCAGTAACACCACCGTGACCCCGGCGGCCCACGGCTGGACGGCGGCGGCGAGGCGCAGGAAACGGGCGGGATTGGCGAAACGGTGAAACATGATGGTCCTAGGATACTATCTGAATGGCCTGTTTTCCATTGACCGGGATCAATCGAAAGCCCTATTCCATGCTTTGGCGCAACGCCGCCGCCCCGGCCCAGGGGCACAACGGCAGCGCGGCCACCAAAAGCCCACTCAGGATCAGGAGTTGCGGCTTGGCCGAAAACCCGCCAAGCACGGCGTCGACGGCGCTGGCGCCGAAAATAAGCACCGGAATGTAGAGCGGCAGCACCAGCAACGAAAGCAATATGCCGCCGCGGCGCGATCCTAAAATCAGCGCCGCGCCGATGGCGCCGATGAGGCTGAGGCTTGGCGTCCCTATAACCAGGGCCGCCATCAGAGCCCACAAGCCGTCGGCCGGCATGTTCATCAACACCGCCAGCAGGGGCGCGGCGACGATCAGCGGCAGCCCCGTGGTCATCCAGTGGGCGGTGACCTTGGCCATCACCATGACCTCCAGCGCGACCGGCTGCAACGCCAGCAGTTCCAGGCTTCCGTCCTCGTAATCGGTCTGGAACAGGCGTTCCAGCGAAAGCATCGAGGCCAGCAGCGCCGCCACCCAGATGACGCCGGGGAGGATGCGGGCCAAAATGTTAGTTTCCGGCCCGACGCCCAACGGAAACAGCAGCACGGCGATGACGAAGAACGCCACCACCATCAGGCTTTCGAAGCCCTGGCGGAAGGCGAGGTGAAGATCGCGGCGGATAACCAGCACGAAACCGCTCATGCCGCCCACCCCGTCGACTCTGCATTCCCTTGCGCCTGGAAATCACCGAGGTCGAGGGGTGCGGCGTCTTTCAGGCCCGCCTCGGCGTGCGACGACATCACCACCATGCCGCCCTGTTGGCGGTGATCGGCGATGGCGGCGTCCAGGCTCCTCGAAGCCTGGCTGTCGAGGGCCGTCTGCGGCTCGTCGAGCAGCCACAGGTCGGCCGGCGCCGTCAGCACCCGGGCCAGGTTGACCCGCCGCTTCTGCCCGGCCGACAGGAACCGCCCCGGGACGCTTGCCAGATGGCCAATGCCGAGCCTTTCCAGGGCCTCCGCCACCGCCCCGGCGGTATCGGCCCGGTCCCGGATCGCCGCCCAGAAGGCCAGGTTCTCGGCCACCGTCAGCACCGGCTTCACCGGGTCGGCATGACCGACGTAATGGAAGTGGCGGTTGTGGGCTTCGGGGTCGTCGGCGATGTCGGTGTCGTTCCAGGCGATGGTCCCCGAAAGCGGCCGGCTGAGCCCGGCCATCAGGCGCAACAGGCTCGATTTTCCGGACCCGTTGGCGCCGCGCAGCATCAGCGCCCCGCCGGGTTCGAGGGCGAAGTTCAGTCCCTCGAAGACGATGCGTTCGGCGCGGAAACAGACCACATCGGTGCCGGTGAAACGGGTCAAGGGATGCTCCTGGAGGAAGGCCTGGAGGATGGGAGGGCGCACGGTATATCAAATCGGCGGAAAAAAGAAGAACGGCCGGGTAAGTGAATGGCCCGGCCGCTTGAGTGTCGGCATTGGAAATGCCGATAGGGGGACCAGAGAGGGGGGTCTCTGGAATATAGACGAGGAGGTCTATGGTCCCCATTCAAGCCTCTAAATGTGGCGACTTTATGGGCGTTAAAGGGAATATTTAGGGCAGGGGGGTGCCGCCGCCCTACCGCGCGTCGCTATTGACTATCTCCGGCCAGTCGGCGGGGTTGGTGATCTCGGTCAAATCGCCCATGTTCTGTTCCAACGCCTTGGGCATCCCGATCATGTTCATGGATATCACCTCGCCGAACACGTTTTCGGCTTCGCCCTGGAAGTTATCGGGGTTGAACAGCCGCGTGAAATGCCAATAGAGGCGGTAATCGAGACCGAGTAGCAGTTCGATAAGGTCCGGGGATTTTTCCCGGCGGTCGTTTTCGACATAAAGCGCCGGGCAATGGGCCTTGATGGTTTACGTGGCGCCCCGGATCACATCGGCCTCCATGCCTTCGACGTCGGCCTTGAGCAGGTGGCACGCCGGCAGCGCCAGGCCGTCGATGGTCGCCACGCGCACCTGCTCGCCGTCCTTGCCGTCGAGCGCGATGTTGCCGAAGTTGCCTTCCGTCCCATAATCGATGTAGGGAACGGCGATGCCGCCGTCCTCGGCGCCCGCCGCCGCGTGAAGGGCGCGCACGTTCAAGAGCCTGTTGAGGTCGACATTGGCGCACAGCATCTGATGGATGATGCGCTGTGGTTCCAAGGCGATGACGGCGCCGCCGGGACCGACCCGTTTGGCCATGAACACCGTGTGACAGCCGATGTTGGCACCGACATCGATGGCGACCATGCCCGGTTGCAGGACTTGGCCGAAGAAATGGACCTCGCCCTCCGAGAACTCGCCGTAAAGGTCGAGTGAGCGGCCGATGTAGATGTCCTTCGTGCTGTAAAGCATCGGCCCGTGGCGGCACTGCCTTAGGCGGACGTTTTGGTCGTCGATCAGGGGGGGCGTATCGGCCATCAGTCCCGGCTGCGCTTGTCTTCGATCACCAGGCCGTCGTTGGGCAGGCTTCCCGGGGGGACCAGTTTCACCGCGCCCTTGAGGTTGGTGAGCCCGTGCAGGGTTTCGGCCACCGCGACCCCCAGCGGGTCGTCGCCCCCGGCCTCCCCCATGGCCTCGCAGAGCAGGGTCATCACGTCCTTGGCGTCCTTTTGGTCGATAATCAGCCGCGCCTTGGCGACCTTGGGGTGGCGTTTGAGGACCTCGGCGATCTGCGACGGGGTCACGAACATGCCCTTGACCTTAGCCGCTTGGTCGGCGCGGCCTTTCCATCCCGTTAACCGCATGCCGGTGCGCCCGCAGGGGCTTTGGCCCGGCATGACCGAGGACAGATCGCCGGTGGCGAAGCGGATCAGCGGGTATTCGCGGTTCAGCGAGGTAACGATGACCTCGCCGATGTCGCCGTCCGGCACTTGCTCGCCGGAGCCGGGGCGAACGATTTCGACGATGATGCGGTCATCGACGATGAGTCCCTGCATGGCCTTCGATTCATAGGCGATCAGGCCCAAATCGGCGCTCGCGTAGGCCTGCAAGGCGAGGATGCCGGCGGCATTGAATTCCTGGCGCAGCGCGTCGGGCAGGGCCTCGCCCGAAACCACAGCTTTGTTGATGCAGCCGGCGTCGACGCCCGCCCCCTGGGCCGCATCGAGGAGGATCTTGAGGAACGACGGCGTTCCCGTATAGGCATTGGGGCGGAGATGGCCGATGGCCTGGACCTGCTGTTCCGTCTGTCCGGTGCCGGCGGGGACCACGGTGCAGCCGATGGCCCGGGCGCCGACCTCGATCATCATTCCGGCCGGCGTCAGGTGATAGGAAAAGGTGTTATGGATGATGTCGCCGGGGCGGAAGCCGGCGGCGTACAGGGCCCGGCCGAGCCGCCACCAGTCGTTGCCGTCGGCCTCGCCCTCGTAGGTGGGCCCGGGAGATTGGTAGAGGCGAATGAAATTGCTCGGAGCGATGTTGGTCATGCCGGCCAGCGGCGGGTCTTTTTTTTGTAGCGCCGAGAGGTCCGATTTACGGGTGATCGGCAGACCCGCCAGGTCGGCGCGGGATTTGACGTCCTCGGGGCCGATGTCCCTGAATAGTTTGTCGAAATAGGGCGAGTCCTCCCTGGTCGCGCGGAGGTGGTGCCCCAGCGCCTCGAATAGCAGGATTTCCCGCTCTTCCGGGTCGCGGATTTCCAGTTCGTCGTAATATTCGCTGTCGAGCATGGCCCGTCCCGACGCCCGGATGTCAGAGCCAGCGCTTGCGGCGGCGGTAGTGCTTGATGTCGCGGAAGCTGCGCCGGTTGCCGGAGCTGAGGCCCAGATAGAATTCCTTGACGTCTTCGTTTTCGCGCAGGTCCTCGGCCTTGCCGTCCATGACGACGCGGCCGTTTTCCAGGATATAGCCGTAATCGGCGACATTCAGCGCCACGGTGGTGTTCTGTTCTGCGAGCAGGATGGAAACGCCTTCCTTCCTGTTGAGATCGCCGACGATGCCGATGATTTCCTCGACCAGTTGCGGCGCCAAGCCCATGGACGGCTCGTCGAGCAGGATCATCTTCGGATTGGCCATCAAGGCCCGGCCGATGGCGGTCATCTGCTGCTCGCCGCCCGACGTATAGCCCGCTTGCGCGGTGCGCCGTTCCTTCAATCGCGGGAAATAGTGATAGACCTTCTCCAGGTCCTCGGCAATTCTGGCGCGCCCGTCGTGCCGGGTGTAGGCCCCGGTCAGCAGGTTTTCCTCAACCGTCAGGTGTTCGAAGCAATGGCGTCCTTCCATGACCTGGATGACGCCGCGTTTGACCAGTTCGTTGGGGCTCAGGCGGTCGACCCGTTCGCCCATGCAGTCGATGGACCCCTTGGTGACCTCGCCGCGTTCGGCCCCCAAGAGGTTCGAAATGGCTTTGAGGGTGGTTGTCTTGCCGGCGCCGTTGGCCCCGAGGAGGGCGACGATGCCCCCCTCGGGAACCTCAAGGGATACCCCTCTCAACACCAGGATCACGTGGTCGTAGATGACCTCGATGTTGTTGATGGTGAGAAGAGGCCAGTCTGTGTCCGCCGCCTCGGCTTCTTGATGTCCGGTTTGCGGTGTCATGTCTTAGCAGCTACGTGGCGTGATGTTGTTTTCCTTGGCGTAGGCGGCCGCGGCCTTCTCGACCATCGGACGCACCACGTCACGCATCGGCGACAGCCAACCGGAGACGAAGCTCCACTTGGTGCCGTCCCACTGTTGGATTCGCAACGAACCTTTGGTTTCGTGGTCGGCACAGCTGACCTTCACGGGTTTGGTGAATTTTTCCATGCCGATCGCCGTCAGCCGCGCCGCGGTGATGTCCAGGTTCTCCAGACCCCAACGCACTTGCTCGCCGGTCATCGGTTTGTTGCCGAACTTGGCCTGGGCGGTGCGGACGGCCTCGACGCCGTACATGGCGTTGACCAGGGTGCGGTTGTAGAGCACCTCGCCGATATTGTTCTTCTTGGCCTCGGCCTCGTCGCCACCGTAGACATACTTGATGATGTCTTTGTGCACCTGATAACCGGCGCCGGCATCATGGAAAGCGGTCGACTTGTAGCCGATCGACCCCTTGCCGCCGGGAATCACGTCGGCGTCGGTCCCCGACCACCAGTTACCGACGAAGTGGTCCATCGGGTAATTGATCGCCGCGGCTTCCTTGATGGCCACCGAGTTCATGACACCCCAGCCGGACATGAAGATCCAGTCGGGCTTGAGGCGGCGGATCTGCAGCCATGTGGCCTTTTGCTCCTGGCCCGGATGGTCGACGGCCAGCAGTGTCAGCTTGATGCCATAGCGCTTGGCCAACGCCTTCAACGTCGGGTTGGCTTCCTTGCCGTAGGCCGAATTGTGGTAGACATGGGCAATCTTGACGCCCTGGAGTTTGTCCCATCCACCTACCTCCCGGCTCACATACTTGATGAAGGCCGAGGCCTGGCTCCAATACGTCATCGGGAAGTTGAAGATCCACTCGAACACCCGGCCGTCGGCGGCCGCGGTGCGGCCATAGCCCATGGACAGGATCGGCACCTTGTCGACCGGCGCTTTCGGGATCAACTGATAGGTGATGCCGGTGCTGAACGGGTTGATCAGCGTGGCCCCCGCCGAGCCCTTGCCCTTCAGTTTCTCGTAGCATTCGACGCCGAGCTTGGTATTGTACTTGGTCTCGCATTCCTCGAAGGTAATGGTGACGCCGTTAATGCCGCCGTCACGCTTGTTGATGAGCGTGTAGTAATCCCTGAACCCGTTGGCCACGGGAATGCCTGAAGGCGCATAGGGGCCCGTGCGATAGACGAGCATCGGGAAGAACTGCTCGGCAGCGAATGCCGCCTTGGACACGGCCACGCCGGTAAACACGACGACCGCCCCGAGCATGCCCAGGAATAGAGTACGGAACTTCATTGAATTTTCTCCCTTGGTTTAAACAGGCCATTTTCGGCTTCTTATGAATTATTGAATTCGTCGGCGTAGACACTAACACGCGGGCAATCCCCTCGCCAACGTGCTTTGCTCAAATTCGCCGTCAGTACGGAAACGGCCACTGTCTCAGTTTTTCCTTCGCGATCTGCCACAGCCGCGCGAACCCGTTGGGCTCCACGATCAG
>Ga0208113_1000298_pt1 | contig 25497 bp, 20 predicted proteins | sample Knorr_S7_td_NADW_FD_185598 | JGI IMG/M metagenome (GOLD analysis project Ga0208113, IMG submission 185598) | Marine microbial communities from Southern Atlantic Ocean transect - Knorr_S7_td_NADW_ad_2505m_LV_A (SPAdes) (version 2) | ecosystem: Environmental > Aquatic > Marine > Oceanic | place...
TTCTTTCAATATGACCAGTAGGATCACCACTATTTACAGCAGATGAATTAATTATAGTGGCTCCATGAAGTAAAAGGTGTTCAGTTTCAATTGTTGCCAATGTTCCCTTAGAATCTTTAGGCAATTTGCCAAAAATTAGAATTTTACCTAAAGGTTTTACAACTTTTAAAGAAGTATTAAATGCTTCATTATCACCAGCAGCTTCTACTGTAATATCAGGAAATTCTCCTCCATTAATATCTTTGATTGCTTCTTCTAAATTTTCCTTTTTATAATTAATTACATCAGTTGCGCCTAATTCTTTAGCTTTGTCTAAACGATAATCTAAACTATCAACAGCAACAACTTTTCTAGCACCTGCCCTTGAACAAATTGCCGTAAAAGACAAGCCTATGGCACCTTGCCCCAATATCATTATATTTTTTCCTAAAATAGTGCCCAGCAACTGGCATGCATATAAAACAGTGCCTGAAGGTTGACACATTACCCAGTCTTCAGAATTCCCATGATCAGGTATTTTTATCATTCTTGAATGATTTCCAATAACATACTCTGCTAAGAGTCCACCGCCTCTGCCAGGGACAGCTTCTGAGTTATCTGCAAATGGAGAAGGTAAAACTATTACTCTTTGTCCATTTGGAAATTCAGTTGAATTACTATTCAATATTGTTCCCACAGCTTCATGGCAATGAGAGCCCCAACGCATTGGATAATTTTCTTCAGAAAATAACGGTCCATAAGCATCTCTAATATCACTTCCACAAATAGACCAACTTTCAAGTTTTACCAAACTTTCATTTGCATTAACCGGTACTGGTGTATCTATTTCACTAATTTCAAATTGCTTTGGTGCTAATATTCTTGCTACTTTCATAATTTCTCCTTTTAAAACATCTATTTTAAAATAACTTCCCCTACACCTCTTTCTGAATATTGAATTTCTGTTCCAAAACTTGAGCTTAGTTCTGCAAGTTTATTTATAATTCTTTGTTTATTTTCTTCCCTAGCTACAACAGGCCTTCCTCTTTGTGGTCTTGGTAATTTATATCCTAATTCTATGGGAAATAAATTTATCTTTTTAGCTCCTTTGGGAGTTAGAACGCATTCTGCAACAATACTTTCCCAATAATATTGCATAGCAGGAAATCCTTTTGTATCTCCGTCATATCTTGCATTATAAAAATCAGAAGGAGTTGCATAATGATCTAATCCAAAATTTTCATATGTAGGATGAGGGTGCCATTTAATAGTATCATTTTGAAAAATAAAATTTCCAAGACTATAAAAAATTGGTTTATTTTTATAAATTTCCATTCCTCTTAAAACATGAGGCCCATGACCTGCTACTACATCAGCACCATTATCAAGAATTTTCTTACTAAAATTTCTTAAAAATTCGGGAGTTTGCTCGCGTTGTCCATTTGAACTATAACCACCTGAGGGATCTTCATGACAATGTATGCTAACCAACACATAGTCTGACATAGCTTTAGCTTCTTTGATCCAAGTAATTATTTCAGCTTCATCACTTTTATTTGTTCTAATATCAATTCCATACTCTTTTGATGTTTCAAAAGTTTTTGTTAAAAAATCTATTTGATTTTTCTTTAAACCTTTTTTATTTTCTTTATACCCCATTTTTTCAGAAATAGTTTTCAACTCTTTGATTTTATTTAATGGTAATTTATGAATCTGTTCATAACCTAGAGGATTAACTCCTGGTCTACCTATTGCATCTGGTCTTTGATGAACTGCTCTTCCAGCTTCGGGAAATGTTGTAGTTAAAGATATTAATGCAACTCTGCCAGCTTTTGTATCTAAATAGCCTGGCGCTCTTGCTTCACTTAAATTTTTACCTATCCCAGAATAAATTAAATTTGTTTTTTTCAGATTTGCTAAATGATTTAATATACCACCCTCAGAATAGTCCCAAGAATGATTATTTGCTAAAGCCACCATATTTACCCCAAACCATTCTAATTCATTCAAATTCTTTGGATCTGAAGCAGCAAAAACACCCCCAGGTATTCCTGGTGAAATACCATAATCATGCATTAACATTTCTAAATTAGTAAATGCAACATCGGCTTTTTTAAACACATATGATAAGGCAAGAAATTGAGGTTCGTCAAATACAGACAATGGTCTCGTGATCATTGCATCACCACTTAAAACCATAGTAATTTCATTTTTTTCAGAAGAATATAACAATTTAAAAAACCTCGGGTTTTTAATTAGGTCATAAAAATATAATATTACTGTAAATAATAATCAACTCAATTATTTACATTATAGTTACCAAGTTTTTGCTCTATTATCTTTGTCTAATGATGCCAATCTATCAACAGTCAAAGTATCTCCATTTATTGAAATTAATGTAGGATTAATTTTTCCATCATCGACAACATAAATGTTTGATCCATAATCAGATTTAAAAATTTTTGTAGCTTCTCTCCATTCACCTCTTCTAGATTGAATATAAACATTATTATCTTTTTCAATAATTTGAATTCTGCCCAAACTTCTTATCGGCCTACTTCTAGCTACAAATCCAGGTCTTTGTATATAAACACCTATGATTTTATTTTTTTGTTCATCATTAATAGGGGTTTTAACAATATTAATTGACGGCTTCCCTAGCAAAACATAAACAATATCATCAGTAATTTCATCAACTAATCCTGAAGATAAATTCAAATGAATCATTAATCCAATATCTAATTTTGGAAACAAAAGCATAACAGTATTCCAACCACCACTTATACCTCCGTTGTGACCATAAGCATAATGCCCCATAATACTTTTTATCTGAAATCCCAATCCCATTTTAATGCTTAAATCAGGATCAGGAGAATATTGAATCTCAAGCATGGAGTCAAATGTATCCTGAGATATTATTCCATTACTTTTATTTAATAATGCCCTGGAATAAGTACACATATCTTCTAATGTAGACATTACAGAACCTGCTGCTGCAGTTCCAACATAATCATATTTTACCCCTCTGATATTAACTTTATCTACAAGGTCTCCATAAATTAATTCATCACCAATCAACTCCATTCTGTCCAACTCATCTTGCCCGGAGTCTCTATGATATCCAACTGACATACCATCAACGGGCTCATCTCCAGGATAAGAATCGCTCATTCCTAATTTGTCAAAAATTACTTTTTGAATAACATTATGCCAAGAATCATTTTCAACTCTTGCCACAATTTCTCCTAATATACCCCATGCATGATTAGCATAATGCCAATCAGTGCCTGGTTCAAAATCAACATCTATCCCATTAGGGTAATGATTTGGTATATCAAATGGCCCTGTATCACCCCATAATTTTATATCCGATGCGCTAAAATCTTTTTTTTCTGGCATTTCTCCAATACCAGAAGTATGAGTAAATAAATGTTTTACTTTAATAGAACTAAATTTACTATTAAACTTAATACTTGGAACTAAATCAGTAACTTTTGATTCCATATCTAATTTACCATTTTCAACTAATCTAATAGCAGCCAAAGCAGTCATGGTTTTAGTAATTGACCCTATTCGTTGAATAGTTTTTTCTGAATGTTTAGTTTGTGTTTCTATTTCAGAATAACCAAAACCTTGAATAAATAATGTTTCCTGAGATGAAACTATGCCTATTCCCATTCCGGGAAGTTGATGTTTCTTTACAATTCCTTCTACAGTATTTTTTAATAAATTGATATCTAATTCCATATTTTCCTCTTATAATAATTTTTATAGTTTGGAGTTTAATCCTTTTGCATTTATTGGTCAAACTTTCTGTTTTAAAGTTTGACATATGGCATGATTCCGCATTAGAATTTTTAGAGTTCAACCTAATAAAACAAAATTAGAGGTTATTATGAGATTTGCATTTACCAAAGAAGAAGACAATTTCAGACAAGAAGTCAAAGAATTTTTAAAAAATGAACTTCCAAAAAATTGGAATGGGGTTGTTGGAAACAACCTAGAAGAAGGTGCGAGTGACAAAGAATGGGGTTTCACTTTAAAAATGAGAGAAAAATTAGCTAAAAAAGGCTGGTTAACAATGGCTTGGCCAAAAGAATACGGGGGGCAAAATGCCTCAATGATAAAACAGGTGATTTTTGCTGAGGAAATGACTCTTGCAAGAGCGCCAGGAAGAGATGGTTTTGGCATTAGAATGCTAGCTCCAACATTAATGATACATGGTACTGAAGAACAAAAAACAAACTATTTACCAGACATAGCTGCAGGCAAAGTACAATGGTGCCAAGGATATTCAGAACCCGAATCAGGGTCTGATTTAGCTTCATTACAAACTAGAGCAGTTGAAGATGGAGACGATTTTATTATAAATGGCACAAAAGTTTGGACCTCATCTGCTCACAGAGCAGATAAAATGTTTATATTGGTCAGAACAAACCCTGACGCACCAAAGCACAGAGGCATAAGCTTTTTACTTATTGATGATATGAAATCAAACGGAATTCAAGTGAATCCAATAATTGACATGGCTGGCCGTCATAATTTCAACATGGTCACATTTGATAATGTCAGGGTCCCAAAAAAAAATCTTGTGGGAGAACTTAATAGAGGGTGGTATGTAGGAGCTACTTTATTAGATTTTGAAAGATCCGGGGTCGAGTATTCTTCGCGTTGCTTAAGTTTATTAGAAGAACTTATTGAATTTGCCAAAACAAACAAACGTGGCGGGAAACTAATATCAGAAGACTCGAATATCAAAAAAGAAATAACCGAATTATATACAGAAATTAATGTTTCAAGAGGAATGTCATATAAAATTGCAGACATGCAAAGCAAGGGAGAAGTGCCAAACAAAGAATCTTCCATGTCAAAATTATTAGGCACTGTACTTGAGCAAAAAGTTGCTGATTTAGGTATGAAAATGCTGGGTCTATATGGACAACTTGGCCCAAAATCAAAACACAACAAACTACAAGGTAAAATTGAACAAGAATACCTTTCAACTGTGTCGGCAACAATAGCAGCCGGAACATCAGAAATCCAAAGGGGAATTATAGCTACCAGAGGATTAGGGTTACCTAAAGGATAGGAGTAAATTATGGATTTAAGTTTAAACGAAACACAACAAATGTTAAAAAATACAGCAAAAGATTTTTTTACAAGCGAATGCCCTGAAACACATGTCAGGGAAATGGAAACTGACCAGGAAGGATATAACAAGCAACTTTGGGAAAAGATAGTTAACCAAGGATGGCTTGGGGTTCCGTTTCCTGAAAAATATGGTGGGTTTGGGCTATCTTTTTTAGAGTTTTGTATATTATTAGAAGAAGCCGGAAGGGTCTTATTACCCGAACCTCTTTTTGAATCCGTTCTACTAGGAGGAATGCCTATATTTATAAGTGGTAATGAAAAACAAAAAGAAGAGCTTCTCCCAAAAGTAATTTCCGGGGAATCAATTATTACATTAGCTTTTTATGAAGAAGATGATTTGATATCTCCATTATCAGTACAAACACAAGTTTCTTTGAATAATAATGTATATCAACTCAATGGGACCAAAATGTTTGTGCCAAACGCAAACATTTCTGACTTATTACTTGTTACAGCAAGAACAGGAAAGAATGATAAAGACATATCTTTGTTTTTAATACCTTCTTCAACTGAAGGTATTACAATATCTCCCCTATCAACAATTTCATCTGACAAACAATTTGTTATCAACCTTGATAATGTTCAAATTCCTTCATCAAATTTAATTGGAAATGAAAATAACGCATGGGAAACAATAGAAACAATATTTGACATGGCTGCTATTGGAAAATCCTGTGAAATGTTAGGAGCAGGAGAGAAAGTATTAGAAGGAACAGTTGAGTATGCAAAAACACGAACACAATTTGGACGCCCTATAGGTACTTTTGGAGAAATACAAAGACATTGCTCTGAAATGGCAACATTAGTAGAGGGAACAAGGTTTGTTATATACGAGGCAGCCTGGAAACTTTCAAACAATCAAAATGCAAGCAAAGAAGTATCAATGGCTAAATCTTGGACAAGTGATTCACATACAAAAGTATGTGCAATTGCACATCAGGTTCATGGAGGCATTGGATTTACTAAAGAACATTGGATACAACTTTATTCAAGAAGAGCAAAAGCTGCAGAAATTGCTTATGGTGATGCTAATTTTCATAGAAATAAATTAGCTTCTTTATTAAAACTATAACTCTGAAACATATCTGTAGTTTCTTATCGAGCTATAAAATACCCAAAATAACAATGTAACAACACTTGCAATTATTCCTCCTAATAACATTGTTGTACCAGCTCCTACTATAGCAGATAACAATCCAACTTCGAAATGACCAATATGATTCGCCCCCATAGCTGTAAAACTATGAGCACTGCTTGCTCTTCCCAGCAATCTGTCTGGCGTAGTTAATTGTACTATTGCTTGCCTCATTACCATAGAAATCCCATCTGTAAGCCCTAATAAAGCAACCAATCCTAATCCGATATATAAACTTTTATTTATACCAAAAAGCATCAAAAGCAAAGAATATACAAATGTTGCAACAAGCACTATTTGTCCTTTGTTTTTTAACTTAGAAGTATACATAACTATACTCGCACCAAAAATTGTTCCAAAAGAATTAAAAGCATTTAATAGTCCTGTTCCCTCGACTCCTTTTGAATAAAGTTGTGAAGAAAATACCGGAAACAAATTTCTATAAAAACTAACAATTGTGACAAAAATATCTAATAAATATAATCCCGGAAGTATGGGATGAGTAGAAATAAATTTATATCCTTCTTTAATAGAATTGATTGGCTTTTCTTTGTTTGTTTCTTTAGATTCTCCACTGGCATTAATCATAAGTGGAGAAAAAACACTAACAAAAGCAATGCTCGCCGCAACATAAAAAGCTCCTGCAGGGCCAAGATATTCAAATGATTTCCAAAATATTAAAGGGGAAATTATAGAAGAAACCTGAAAAGAAGCTGAGGACAAGCCTATAGCCTCAGTAATGTATTGCTTTGGAATAACTCTTGGAAGCATTGCAGGCCGACTTGAATTCCCAAGCATGTTAGTAATTCCTGTTATAATAATGACAAAAAAAACATGCCATGGCATTAATCTTTCCGCTTGTGCAAGAATTCCTAAAAATAATAACAACAGAAAAGAAACTAACTGAGTATATACCATAAGTTTTTTTCTGTCTGAAACGTCTGCCATAACTCCTCCGTAAATCACTGCGGGCATTTGAATTAACTGAGCTATTCCAAGTAACCCAACAATAATTGAAGAACCTGTTTCGTCATAAAGCCATTGCGTTGATATAAGTATTTTCATTGACATGGCCATCCCTGCAGTAACACCCCCCAGCCATAAATAAGTAAAATCCGTATATTTAAAAGGGGAAAAAACATTAATTTTTAGATTATTTTTAATGAAATTCATTAATCTTTAATTATTCTTCTGGTAGGATAATTAATTGTAATTCCTTTTTGAGCAAAGCTACTGTGAACAGCTTTGATAATTTCACTTTTTAATTGAAACGAAGCCAACCAATCTTTCGCCTGCATAAAAATCCAAAAATTAATGTTTGAATCACCAAATTCTTCAAAACCAAATCGAGGTTGTGAATTGTTAGCAACATTTTCAGAAACAGACAATAATTGGTGTAAAGTCTCTCTTACAACAACTTCTACATTTTCTAAGTTTTCTTCATAAGCAACGCCGGAAGTTATTAATATATTTATTGCATTTTCCGGGCTATAAAAATTAGTCACCACACTTTCAGCCATTTTAGAATTTGGAATTAGTACCAGGTTATTAAACCTGTCTCTTATTTTTGTACTTCTCCACCCAACAGAAGAAACATATCCCGCAATACCTCCTTCTATTTCTATAAAGTCTCCTTCTTTCAACGCCCCTTCTGTTAAAACATATGTTCCAGCAAAAAAATTACTAAGCGTTGGCTGAACAGCAAGAGCAACTGCTATACCACCAATCCCCAATCCCGCCAAAATCGGGCTTATGGAAAAACCAAAATATCCAAGCAGCTTAAGAGCTCCTAAGACATAAATAATTATTGGCAAAATTCTTTTTAAAGGGGGAACTAGCTTGTCATCTAATTCTGTTCTGGTTTTTTTTAAAATTTTCCTTGAATACCAGTCTAAAAAAACACCCGTTATTCTTGAGAACGATATAGTTGAAATTACTATAACGAAAACACCCCATGTTGTCAGTAAAAAATCATTTAACCATTTTCTGTCAGTACCTTTTAAAACCAAATCTCCTGCCACAATATCCAGCAAAGAAACTGACCCCAAAAACCCCGACACAATAAAAAAAACAACCAATGGTCCTTTCAGATTATAAGCAATCCTGTATAAAAGAGATGCGTTTTTATTTTTACCCGCTTTAAAAACAAAATCACCTATAAGCTCTAAAATTAAAGCCAATAAAAAAGATCCGACAACTAAAAAAAGAGAAATTATTAAGTCTGAATTAAATCCAAAATCTAACATACTTTATTATATATATAAATGTTAATAACTATTGTTTATATTTGTTTTGTTTTTTTTTAATAAAAATAATAACAATATAAATATATGTTATCCACAAACATTAAACATAAAATTTTTAATATAAACCCTGTTATTATATATATATTTCAACTTATACACTTACTTATTATTATTTTTAAATAATGAAAGATAAAATTAAATTATTAATATTAGCTGGTTCTGGTGGTGATGGAGCCATAAGTGGAATACGTAAAAAATTTATACCCAGGGGTGGTCCAGACGGAGGTGATGGGGGGCATGGAGGAAGTATTTATATTATTGGAGATAAAAAAACGACATCCTTAATTAACTACAATCATATAAAAATCATAACTGCTAATAACGGTTATGAAGGAAGCTCAGGTAATAAAAAAGGGAAAAAAGGCAAAGATAAATATATCGCAGTTCCACTGGGTACAAAAATATTAAAAAAAGAAAATAAAGAAAAAAAATTATTGTTTGAAATTTTTGATTATCAAAAGAAACTTATAGCAAAAGGGGGAAGGGGGGGAAGGGGAAATTCCGGTAAAGCTAATTCTATAGTTCAATATCCACTGCTTGCAGAAAAGGGAGAAAAAGGAGAAAAACTTGAAATAGAAATGAATTATTTAATTTTATCTGATGTAGCTATTGTGGGAAAACCAAATTCCGGAAAATCTACTTTTTTATCAAAAATAACGAACGCTAGCCCTAAAATTAATATTTATCCATATACAACAACCGGAATTGAAACAGGTACTTTGGAAACAGTTAAGAAACAATATAAGATAATTGAAATACCCGGAATAGAAAATAAAAAAAACAACCTGGGACTCAAATATTTAAAACATATAGAAAGAGCACGTGTTATAGTTTTTTTATGTGAAGGAGAGGAGGATGATACAATTGAAATAATAAAAGAAAAAAACCAAAATTTATTAAAAAACAAATCAGTGATTATAATAAAATCCCATAATAATATTGATGAAAAACAAACTCAAATAAGCGTTAAAGAAATTTTATTAATAAAAACAACAATTGAGAACGTGTTATTAGAAGATATAAAATTAAAACCAAAAAACATTGATCTAGATATTATAAAAATAAATCCTGAAGAAAAACAAAATGTAATTAAAAGTAAGGACGGTTTTGAAATAACCCACCCTCAAATTATAAGAATAGCAGAAAAAATAAATTTAAATAAATGGGATGTGATGGCTCAGTTTATGAAAGTGTTGCATCAGAAAGGGATTGCAAAAACGCTTTTAATTAAAGGCGTGAAAGAAGGTGATATTGTTAAAATAGGGAGCATAACCCTTGAGTGGAATTAATTTAAAACAGGGTGTTTATGGGGGGACTTTTGACCCTATGCATAGAGGGCATTTGAAAATTATCAAAGAAAGCATATACCAGCTAGGCCTTGATGTTCTTTATGTTGTTGTTTCAGGCGATTCATGGATGAAAAAGAATAATGTTGTTGCAAGCAAGCAACAACGGCAGAAAATGGCCGAAATTACTTTAAATAATCATGCAAAGATTTGTTTGATAAATATTGAAGTTAGAAAGAATTCGCCATCGTATTCTTATCAAACATTAGAATATTTGAAAGATAAAAATAAGAAAGCCGATTTTTATTTTATTATGGGAGCTGATTCTGTCATGAATATGGATAAGTGGAAAAACCCACTTAATATTTTATGTTCTTCAAAAATTGTTTGCGTTCCAAGAAATAATATATCTAATCAAAATGTCAGGGATAAACTTTTGAAAATTTACCCCCACGCACAAGTACAATTTTTGAAGAACATAGATGAAAAAATTTCATCTACATCAATAAGAAATTTAATTAAGAGAAATAAAAGCCAACAAGAATATTTAAATAAAAATGTATATACTTATATAGTGAAAAACGGAATTTATATATAGTGAAAAACAAATTAAAAAGACTCATTGAAATTGCTGAAATGTCCGGGGCATTTAAAATAGGGGATTTTTTACTTTCTTCAGGTAAAAAAAGCAATGTTTATTTTGATGGAAGAATAATAAGTTTAATTCCAGAAAGTTTAGAAATAATTTCCTCCAAAGTTTTGGAGGAAATTAAAGATAGAAAAGCCAATGTTTTGGCTGGCCCCACTCTTGGCGCTGACCCGATAATAGGGGGGGTATTAGTGAAAGCAATGGAAAACAATATCCAATTACATGGTGCTATAGTAAGAAAAGAAACTAAGAAACATGGAGCTGAAAAGCAAATTGAGGGCTTGTTTAAAGAAGAAGATAAAGTAATTATTATTGATGATACTTGTACTACAGGAAAAAGTGTTTTAATGGCTGCAAAAGCATTAGAAAATCACGGATGTAAGGTTGTTGGAATAATTTGTGTTGTTGACAGAGATGAAGGAGGAAAAGAAAATATTGAAAAATGCGGATATAAATTTAGTTCGTTGTTAAAAATAGAGAACCTTAAATTAATTCCATGGATTTAATTAGCTTTTTTAATAATAATACTAGCATTTTGTCCTCCAAAACCAAAATTATTTGACATAGCATAATTTATTGTCAAATTTTGAGCTTTATTAGGGATATAATTTAAATCACATTCAGGGTCTGGGGTTTCAAGATTAATTGTAGGGTGAGCTTTTTGATTAATTATTGACAATATAGTAGCAATTGCTTCTAATGCGCCCGCGCCACCTAATGCATGCCCGATCATAGACTTAGTTGAACTAATAGGAATATCGTATGCTTTTTCTTTAAATGTTTTTTTAATTGCTAGTGTTTCACATATATCATTTAAAGGAGTTGATGTTCCGTGAGCATTTATATAATCAATATCTTCGATATTAATATTGGCATTTTTAACAGCTCTTTTCATTGCTAAAGTTGCTCCAGTCCCTTCGGGATCAGGTTGAACGGGATGGTAGGCATCAGAAGAAACTCCCATACCAATTATTTCACATAATATATTGGCATTTCTTTTTAATGCGTGTTCTTCAGATTCTAAAACGAGCATTCCTGCACCTTCAGCAGGAACAAAGCCTTCTCTTAGCAAATCAAAAGGGCGACTGGCTTTTTGAGGATTATCATTATTTGTGCTTAAGGCTCTTAAGGCACTGAACCCGCCTAGGCCAAGTTTGCTTATCCCAGCTTCACATCCTCCAGCTAAAACTATATCACAAAGGCCGATATTAATAAGTTGGGCTGCATCACCAATTGATTGAGTGCTAGCAGCACAAGCAGTTACAACAGTTGAACTAAATCCTTTAAATCCAAATATTCTTGAAATATTTGCTGCAGCCATGTTTGGAAGAATCATAGGAATAAAATATGGGCTTATTCTCATCTCGCCTTTTGTAACTTGTAAACGTGCATTATATTCAAGTTCTGGAAATCCTCCGTTTCCATTTCCAATTATTACTGCTGTTGAATCTTTTTCTTCTGTTGTTAATGATAGGTTGGAATTTTCAATTGCAAGTGCAGAAGCAGCAACTGCCATTTGAGAAAATCTTGCCATTCTTTTCAATTCTTTTTTGGCAATATAATTTTCAGGTTGAAAGGTTTTGACTTCACCTGCAATTTTGGACGGGAACTCACTTGGATCACATAGTGTAATTTGTCCAATCCCAGATTTCCCTGAAACAAGATTAGACCAATATGTTTTAATATCTTCACCCAATGGAGAAACGACGCCCAGTCCAGTAACATAAGCTTTTATTTTAGATGGTTTATTCATAGTTATTAATTATATTATTTAGTTATAGATAAGGATATAATTCTGGGGTTATATTGTTTAAATATTCCAATGCTTCTCCTGCTATAGCTATCGATCCTGTAATAAGAATGTTCTCGTTTTGATTGTTTAATTTTATCAATGCTGATTTAACATCGGGATATTTATAATAAGTAGTTTTTGTAGTGTTGATAATTTTTGTGAAATTTGATGTTGACACAGCTTTAGGATGACGAGACTTAACAAAGTATATTTCTTTAGAAATTGATGCTAATGATTTAATGCTATTCTTGTATAAATGTCCTGAAGATACTCCAAAAATTAAAATAAATTTTTTTTTGTTTATTTCTTTTAAGGATTCAATTAGCCGGATTGTAGAATGGAAATTATGCGCACCATCAATAAAATATTTGTTTTTATGCTTTGTTATTATTTGTAATCTGCCATCCCATGTTGTTTTTGCTATTCCATTTTCAATGTTTTGTTTAGAAATTTTATAATTTTTTTGAACAAGTTTTTCTGCAGCTAATATTGATAATGAAATATTTTCGACCTGATATTTTCCTAAGAGAGAGGTTTTTATATTGTATTCATTTGTTTGCGTAGTTGCAGTAAAAGATTGACAACGGTCAGTTGTTTTTCGAGATGTAATTTTAATGTATTTAGGTACGTAATTTAAAGAAGAGTTTGTTTGTTCTGTTTTCTTTTTAATTATATTTAATGCTATTTTTGTTTGAGGAGCAGATATTACCGGAATATTTTCTTTAATTGCCCCTGATTTATCAAGTGATATTTTTTCAATGGTGTTTCCCAGTGTTTTTTGATGATCAAGGCTAATATTTGTTATTAAGGTTAATATGGGATTTATGAAATTTGTCGAATCATGGGTACCTCCAATTCCGGCTTCCAATATTTGTATGTTTGTTTTTTTATTTTTAAAGTGCCAAAGAGCAATAATCATGATTGCTTCAAAAAAACTTGTTCCCCCAAGTAGATTTGTATGTTTTGATTTTATTTTTTTCCAGGTTTTATTAAATGAAATACAGAAATCATTTTGAGTAATCGGTTTAAAATTAATCCTAATTCTTTCTGTTATTTTAGTTAAATGAGGAGATGTAAATAAGCCGGTAGTATAATTTGATTCTTTCAATATGCTTGATATTATTGCGGCGGTACTACCTTTTCCCTTTGTGCCTACAACATGAATCGTGGGTATTTGATTTTTATCTAGGTCAAGATTTTTAAGTATATTCTTAATTCTAATTTTTCTTTTTGATAAATATAATTTACGATCTATGGGCGTTGTTAAGAGCAGTTTTTTTATACTTGAATTGTATTTTGAATTCATTGAAGTAGCAAACTTTATTAATGTGTTAATACAAAATGTTTATTATTTATTTTTTTTACTTTAATTTCTTTTTCATATAAAGAAGATAAATTTTTGGTAGTTATTATTTTATCAGGAGATCCATCTTTAAATATTACACCATTTTTTATCATAATAACTCTATTAAATTTCCATGCAAAATTTATATCATGTGTTGAAACTATAGTTGTTATAGGTTTGTTTAAGGATGAATATAGGATTAAATTCATCACTTCGGATTGATTAAATGGATCTAAGTTTGATGTTGGTTCGTCAAACAATTGAATAGGCTTGTTCTGTATTAAATTATGAGCAAGCAAAGCTAATTGTTTTTCTCCCCCAGAAAGATGAGCTAATTTAGAATCCCATTTATTAAATAAATTTATTTTTTTTAGAATTTGCATTGTTAGTTTATAATCATTTTCAGATAAATCTGTTTTGATGTTATTGTTGGAAAAACGACCTGTTATTACAAAATCAAAAACATCAAAATGCAATGGCAGATAAGGTGATTGTGGCATATAAGATATTAATTCTGATATTTCTTTTGATTTTTTATTTGCTTTGTGCATATTTTTGAGTAGTACTTCTCCTTTGTTTGGAGTAATATGGCCGGAAATTAATTGAATTAATGAAGATTTTCCACTTCCGTTTGGTCCAATCAGTAAAATTTTTTCACCTTCTTTAATTGTTATATTTGCAAATAATTCGAAAGAAGAATTGTTAAATCTTAACGAGGTTTTGTTTATAGAAATACATGATATTTTATCCATATATATTTCCTTCTTTTCTTAATAAATGTACAAAAAAAGGAAAGCCTAAAAATGCTGTTATTAGCCCTACTGGAATTTCAGTTGGAGATAATATTGTTTTTGCAATTATGTCTGAAGATAATAAAATTATAGCCCCAATTAAAGAGGCCTGGGGAATTAAATATTTTGGATTTGTTCCCCAGGCCATTCTTGAAATATGAGGAGCAACTAATCCAATAAAACCTATGATTCCTGTTTGTGATACAGCTATTGAGGCAGATAAAGTAGAAGCAATAATCAGAAGAGTTATAGTTTTTCTTTCGTTTATTCCGAGAGATTTTACTTGTTTTGAATCTAAATTTAATATGTTAATTTTATTATGTTGTGAAAAGAGCAAAATAACACAAGGAATCCCTGAAAAAAAGACAATATTAAAATGTTCCCATGATGCAAGTGAAAAACCTCCTAATAACCAGCTTAGTATGGGTTTAATTTCAGGGTTTTGTGTAATTAATATTAATGTTGTAAATGCTCCTAAAATAGAAGTTATAGCTACTCCTGCCAGGATTAATGAAAGGTGATTTAAGTTTTTTGAATAATTAGACAGATTATAGGTTAAAAATACAGCTAACAATCCTCCTGTGAAAGCAAATAAAGCAGCTCCAACATTTGCAAACGACATATTTGAGGGGTAAATTGTTAAGCCAATTACTGCCCCTAATCCTGCTCCTGTACCAACTCCAAGCAGATATGGGTCAGCTAAAGGGTTTTTAAAAATTGCTTGGTAAGTGCTTCCAGAGCTAGATAAAATAATTCCAGTTGTTATGGCCAATAAAGATCTTGGGACTCTGAGATTAATAATAATTGTATGAGCAGCAGTTGATAAAATAAATTCAGATTTATTTGTAAAGATATTAGAAGTTATTATTTTTATAATTTCAAAGGCATTTATTTTAGATGGGCCAAGAAAGACAGAAAGTATAAAAATAAATATTAATAATACAATTAAAAATATAATGCTTATAAAATTTCTTGTTGTTTTAATATAAATAATTTCTTTAATATTTGTTTTTGTACTCAATTTTATTTATTTATGTTGGATAATAATATTTTATTGAAAATCGGCGAATATATAGCCACACCTAATTCTTCTATTCCCTCTATAAACCTTGGGCCTGCTACGGATAATAACTCTTGATTTATAGTTATTATTCTTTTGTTTTTTACAGCTGTTAAATTTTTAAATTCAGAAGAATTAGCAAAATATTCAGGAGAGGAAGTTATTATTATTTGAGGATCTTTATGTATTATTAATTCTTTAGAGTATTGCCTATAACCAGATATATCTTTTGCTATGTTTTGTAATTTTAATAAATCAAGTGTTTGCCCAATCAGTGTATCGTGCCCGGGAGTCCATAATGATCCAGTATCATAAAATACAGTAGGACCATTAGAGTAATTGTTGAAAAATATTTTTATATTGTTCAATCTTGTTTTAAATAAATTGGCAGAATTGAAAGCTTCTTGATTTTTGTTTAATATTTCCCCCCACATAAGAATTCGTGTAGGAATAGATTCAAAGTTGCCATTCAGTGATTTTTGATATAACACTTTGATATTATTGTTTTCTAATTGATTAATATATTGTTCAAAAAAAATATAAAAAAGGTCTGGTTCTAAGTTAATTACTGATTCAATATTTAAATTAAATGAATCACCGACTTTTTCAATATCATTAGTGCTTTCTGGGAAATTAACAAATGAATGTGTCCCAATAATTTTATCTCCTGCTCCAATTTCATATATTATTTCAACTGCAGCTGAATCAAAGGCAATTATTTTTTCGGGTGATTTTTTAAATATAATATTTTTGTCATTAGAGCCAGTTATAATTAATGGATATGATGTTGGCGCTATTGCTTCTGTTTTTTTCGAATTTGTTATTTTTGTTGTTATTTTTGTTGTTGCTAGCTTTGGTTGTTTTGGTTCAATTAATTTAAATTTATTTATTTCTTTACTAGGTTGAGGTTGGCTTGGGATTAAAGCCGGTTTTGTTTTGTATATAGTATTAACAGGGGGAATTGGGTTAAGTGGAATAGGCTCACTTTTTGAACTATTGTTAATTCCTGAAGAACACCCAATAGATAATAAAAAAATTATTTGTATAACAAATAATTTGGTAATAAGTTTAAACATTAATCCTCCTTAATTATGAACTTTTTGGAAAAGAAGGATTTTTGTTATAACTTGCATCTTTCCTCGAAGATCAATCAAATTCCAGGGCTTGGAACGGGCTAAAAAGTTTACCGTTGCGGGACAGCGTCGGGATCAAACCGAACTTCCATAATTACTCATATATTTTGAGACCTAGAGCTTAATAGAAATTAGCACAGATATAATTTGCAGTCAACAATTTGACTTTTAAAATCGAATCTTAAAATGATATTTTCATTAATTCTTCTGCAAAAACAAGTTCTCCGGAGTATTTTTTTGCAGCATTTCCTAATGCTTTTTCTAAAACTCCATGAGTTGAAATATGTTTACCCATGTGGGATAGAATCAGTTTTTTTACACCAGCTTTTTCAGCCATTTCTGCAGCACCTTCTGCACTACATTGACCTGAAGATTCTTTATCTTTATTCATACTTTCTTGATCATCCCAACACATGCAAACCATGATGTCCGCATTTTTTGATAAATTTATTACAGAATCGCAAGGCTGTGTATCCCCAGTAAATACTATAGAAGTATTATTTGTTGAAAAACGATAAGCTATGCTATCTAAATATGGTTGTACATGTTCAGCATTAGTTGTTGAAACTTTCCAGGTAGGGCCAGACACAACATCTCCCGCAATAATATCTTTCGGGGTGATCCAATGTTTTTCTTTTGATGAAATATCAGTTTTAATTGTTGGAGGTTTTCTTGGGAGAATTCCCCCACGATTTTTATATACTTGCTGACTTGTTGGAGCATTAACTCTTGCTTTCCAATCATGAGCAAATGCTCCATTTTCACCAATAAGATCTTCTGTTAGTTTTGTTGTTGGCTGGGGGCCATATACATTTAATGTGTTTTCAATCCCAATGCTTTGATCCCATCTGCACAATAAGAAACATGGATAATCAACATCATGGTCAAAATGATGATGTGTAAAGAATAAATAGTCAATATTTGTTGGCCATAAACCAGCTTTAACAAGTTTGTCAGTTGCAGCGGGACCACAATCAAACATTATTTGAGAATTATGGTTGTCTAGTTTAATTACGTAAGAACTACCGAATCTTTCTGGGGTTGGGGTTGGTGTTCCTCCTCCCAAAATATACAATTCTGACATAATTAGATTTCCAATTAGATTTATTTTTTACTAACATTTAATTGGGCATATTTTTCAAAGTTTTTTATGAAATCATCATTACTCGCACTTTGAGCTATACGCCTTATTACATTAGCAGTTGCATCTGAAGTATCTCTGTCTTTTCCTGAGGGATCAGTTGTTTGGATACTTATTAATCTTCTTAACATATGTACTTTTTCTAATATATTGGCATTTAATTGAAGTTCTTCTCTTCTTGTGCCACTTTTAAGAATGTCAACTGCAGGGTAAACTCTTCTTTCTGCTAATCTTCTGTCAAGATTGAGTTCCATATTTCCAGTACCTTTAAATTCTTCAAAAATTACTTCATCCATTCGGCTTCCTGTATCTACTAAACATGCTGCCAAAATAGTTAAACTTCCACCTTCTTCAGTATTTCTAGCGGCACCAAAAAATTTTTTAGGGGGATATAATGCATTTGGATCTATTCCTCCAGACAATGTTCTTCCTGTACTAGGGACAGATAAATTATATGCTCTTGTCAATCTAGTTAAGCTGTCTAATAAAACAACTACGTCTTCTCCATTTTCTACTAATCTTTTTGCTCTTTCGAGGCATAGTTCTGCTACCTTGCAGTGATCTTCAACTGGTTCATCAAATGTTGAGCTGTAAACTTCGCCTTTTACAGCACGTCGCATTTCTGTAACTTCTTCAGGTCTTTCTCCAATCAGAGCTACAAGAATTTGTATTTCTGGAGAATTTGCAGAAATACCTGCCGCAATATTTTGTAATACTGTTGTTTTTCCTGCTTTAGGTGGTGCAACAATTAAACCTCTTTGACCTTTACCGATAGGTGCTATTAAGTCAATTATTCTACTTGAAAGTTCATTAGGAGTAGTTTCGAGCTTGATTTGTTTTGTTGGAAAAATTGCAGTTAAAGATTCAAATTTAGTTCTAGATTTTGCTTTTTCAGGATCAATATTATTGACTGTTTCTACTTTTATCAACCCAAAATACCTTTCTCCGTCTTTAGGAGGTCTGGTTTTTCCTGAAACATAATCACCAGTTCTTAAGCTGAATTTTCTTATCTGAGATTGAGATACATAAACATCTGTAGAAGAAGGAGACATTCCATTAGTTCGCATAAAACCGTATCCATCATTTAATATAGATAACATTCCAGATGTGGTATTAGAGCCGTTTTTATCTGCATATGAAGAATAGATAGAATTAATTAATTCAGATTTTTTTTGTGAATTACCATCTTTTAATAAATTTAATTCTTCTGCAATTTTAATAAGCTCTTCTTTGCTTTTTGATTGAATTTCAGAATATTCCATTACTGTGATTTAATTTAGGGTAAAAAGATCTCCATAAATATTTGTGGAGGCATATATAAGATATACAAAAAAACAATAACATAAACTCGTGAATTAGTCTACATGTTTTTATTACAACGTTGAACAAAAGCTTTAAATAAATTGGCTATTTGTTTAGGATGTTCGTCTAAACGTTCAGGATGGAATTGCACTGCAATGATTGATGCGTCTTTGTTTTCAAAGGCTTCTATTAATCCATCTTGAATTGAGTATGCAGATGCAAAAAACTTAATTGAGAGTTCTTTATGTCCTATGCCTTGGTGATGCCTGCTATTTACCTTTACAGTTCCCCCAGATCCAAGCATTGTTGCAAGATGGCTTCCTAGAGTTATGAATATATGATGAAAATCCGATTCAATATCCATATATTTTTTTGCATCAAAATTTCCAATACCTTTTTTTTCATTAACTTTTTGTTTGAACTTATACATATTTTCATAATGTAATTGATTTACTTTTTGAATTAAGAATCCATTAAAATAAACATTTAACAATTGCATTCCTCTGCAAATTCCAAAAATAGGGATGTTTTTTTCACAAGCATTTTTTATAAGTTCAAATTCAGTTCTATCGCGTTCTAATGAAGTTCCAAAACATAAAGTATTATCAGAGAATTTCATTCTACCTTCATATAGTTCAGGAGAAATATCACCTCCTCCAGTTAGAACAAGTCCATCGTATTTATTTTCAAGAATTTTTGTTTTTGTAATTGCGTTAGCGATAACAATGTTAGTGTTAAAAAGTTCTAATGCATTTATATAATTATCAATGTTTTGATTTAATCCTGCACTAATAACAATTTTAGGAGATTTCATGTATTTAAACTTTTATAACTGTATTATTTAAAGTTCCTATTCCATCAATCGTTATACTAATTTGATCATTTTCATTAAGTGTAAATTCAGGTGGGGGAATTATCCCTGTCCCTGTTAAAAATGCAGATTTTATAGGAAGTGTATTTGATTTTTTTAACCATTTAATTAAATTAGGAATAGATTTATTCATTGATTTTACTGAAGAGCTTGAATTGTAAATAGATTTATTATTTCTTACAATGTTGCAATTTATAATAAAATTTTCATAATTATTGATTGATTCTGAATCTATAATACACGGACCAATTGAACAGCTTTTATCATAAATTTTTGCTTGAGTAAGGTATAAAGGGTTTTCTCCTTCAATTTCTCTGCTTGTCATGTCATTTCCAATAGAATAGCCGAATATTTCATTATTTATTAAAATTACAGCCAATTCTGCTTCAGGGACATTCCATTTTGAATCTGACCTGATTCCTATTTTTTGGTCTGGGGCTACAAGTCTGTTCCCGGTGGATTTAAAAAATATTTCAGGTCTTTTAGCGTTATATACTTTTGCATAGATGTCCGGAGTTGAACTTTCTCGTTTTCTTTCAAATTCAGAATTTTTATAAGTAACCCCTGCAGCCCATACTTCATCGGGGATGAAAGGGAGAAGTAATTTATTATTGCCAAGTAAATTGTTCAGTGATATTTTTTTGATTTTATTGTCAGCAATAAATTGATTAATATAATCTGATCTAGTTATTTTCCGAAAATTTGCTTCAATTTTTAAAATTTCTATTGCATTGATATACGTAGAATATTCCGTGATATTAAATGCATAATTATCAGCATAATTAATTATTAAATTGGGTATGTTATTTTTTTCTATTCTAAAATATTTCATTGTTTGTATATTCTTATAATCTATAACTTGAAATAATATTATCAGAGCATTATACTCAATTTATATGCTTTTCCTTGTCCCTTTTTTAATTAATAGCTTTTTTGAGCTTGGTATTGTCCGGGGTGGAGTGGCTCCCTACTTTAATTCTTGTTCCAGTATGAATATTTTGGAGATTTAATTGCAGAAATATATTTTTGTTACAGGAGGAGTGGTTAGTTCAGTTGGAAAAGGGATATGTGTTGCTTCAATTGGACGTATGTTAAAAAGCAGAGGATTAAGTGTATCTTTAATGAAGTTAGACCCATATTTAAATGTGGATCCTGGCACAATGTCTCCTTATCAGCATGGAGAAGTATTTGTTACTGATGATGGGGCAGAAACAGATTTGGATTTAGGTCATTACGAAAGATTTACAGAAACAAGATTAAATGGTTTATCTAGTCTTACAGCAGGTCAGATCTATAAAAAAGTTATAGATAAAGAAAGGAGAGGAGATTTTTTAGGCAGAACTATACAAGTAGTTCCACATGTTACTAATGAAATCAAAGATAGAATCATTCAACTTGCTGAAAGTTCAAAATCAGATATTATAGTTGCTGAAGTTGGAGGAACTGTAGGGGATATTGAAGGACTTCCTTTTTTAGAATCTATTAGACAAATTCCAAACCTTGTAGGCAAAGAAAATTGTTTTTATATACATGTAACATATTTGCCATTTATAAATACAACTGGAGAATTAAAAACAAAACCTACTCAACATAGTGTTCGCGAACTTAGAAGTATTGGAATTAATCCAGATTCTATTATATGTAGAAGTGAATTTGATGTATCTGAAAAAATTAAAGAAAAAATTTCAATGTTTTGTGATGTTTCATTAGAAGCAGTGATTTCTCTACCCACTTTAGATTCTGTATATAAAGTCCCTGTTAAATTAGAAGAAGAAAATTTGGGGAAATTATTATCTCATAATTTAAGTTTAAATGCTAAAGAAGGTTATTTAGGTGAATGGATTTCAGTGATATCTAAATCAAATAATACAAAAAATACAATCAAACTTGCTATAGTTGGGAAATATGTACAATTACAAGATTCATATTTATCTGTTAAAGAATCATTAATTCATGCTGGAATCAGTAATAATGTAGAAATTCAAATTGAATGGATTAATTCAGAAGAAATTAACATAAATAATATAAATGATATTTTTAAAGATATAAAAGGGATAATTGTTCCGGGTGGATTTGATAAAAGAGGTACACAAGGAATGATTTATGCAAGCAGATATGCTCGTGAAAATAAAATTCCTTATTTGGGTCTATGTTTGGGACTGCAAATTATGGTTATTGAAGCTGCTAGAAATTTATTGGGATATGAGGATTCAAATTCTACTGAATTTGATGAAGCCACACCATTTCCTGTCATAGATTTAATGCCAGAGCAATTAAAAAACTTACATAAAGGTGGTTCAATGAGACTTGGATTATATGAATGCAAAATTGTAGACTCTACGTATACAAAAAAAATATATAAATCGAATAATATAAAAGAAAGACATAGACATAGATATGAAATAAATAATAAGTATGTTAAGGAATTGAAAAATGTAGGGTTAATATCATCAGGAGTTCACCCGGAAGGAGATTTAGTAGAAATTATGGAATATAATGATCATCCTTTTATGATTGGAGTGCAATTTCACCCAGAATTTTTATCAACCCCTTTAAGCCCTCATCCATTGTTTGTTGAATTTGTTAAATCAGCATTAAATAATAAAGACATAAGATCTAATAAAATAAATAATGAAAAAGAAAGCCAGATTTCTTAATAGGAGATAGTTTTGGAGAAAAAATCTAAATTAACAATAATTGATGCAGAAATTAAAAATGAAATGGAGAAATCATATTTAGATTATGCTATGAGTGTGATTGTTTCTAGAGCATTACCAGATTTAAGAGATGGTTTAAAACCAGTTCATAGAAGAATTTTATATGCTATGCAAGATATAGGGGCAAGACCGACATCTTCATATTATAAAAGCGCAAGAATTGTAGGAGAAGTTTTAGGAAAGTATCATCCTCATAGTGATACTGCTGTTTATGATTCTATGGTGAGAATGGCACAGGATTTTTCAATGAGATCAATATTAATTGATGGTCAGGGAAATTATGGCAGTATTGATAATGATCCTCCAGCTGCAATGAGGTATACAGAAGCTAGATTAAGTTCTATAGCTGAAGAAATGTTGGTAAATTTGCATGAAGAAACTGTAGATTTTGAAGAAAATTTTGATGGCTCATTAAAAGAGCCTATTGTTCTTCCAACTCGTTTACCTAATTTATTAATAAATGGAGGTTCAGGGATTGCAGTTGGTATGGCGACGAATATACCACCGCATAATCCTGCAGAAATATGCGAAGCTGTTAATTATTTAATTGATAATCCTTTATGTGATGATAGCGAGATTTTACGAATTGTAAAAGGACCTGATTTTCCAACAGGAGCTTTAATATTGGGTAAGGAAGGTATTCAATCTGCATATTTGACAGGAAGAGGGAGTGTGATGATGCGTGCTGTTGCACAAATTGAAGAAAATAACAAAGGTGATAGGTATAGGATTTTAATCAGCGAATTGCCATATCAAGTAAATAAAGCAGCTTTAGTAGAAAAAATTGCTGATTTATCTAGAGATAAAAAAATTGATGGTATTTCAGAAATAAGAGATGAATCAGACAGAGACGGGATTAGAGTTGTAATTGAATTGAAAAGAGGATCGCAGCCTATGGTTGTTTTAAACAATTTATATAAATTTACTTCAATGCAAACTAGTTTTGCTGTAAATATGGTTGCTCTTGATAAAGGTTTGCCTAAAATTTTAACTCTTAGGCATGCACTTACCGGATTTATTGAATTTCGAGAAGAAGTTGTAAATAGAAGGTCTAAGTTTGAATTAAAAAATGCAAAAAACAGAATTCATATTTTAGATGGTTTGTTAATTGCATTAAGTGATATAGATAAAATTATTAGTACAATAAGAAATTCTAATGATGCTGAATCTGCATCTAATAATTTGATGAAAGAATTTGATTTAACTGTAATACAAGCAAAGGCAATTTTAGAAATGCAGTTAAGAAGATTAGCTGCATTAGAAACAGAAAAAATAAAAAATGAACATAAAGAAATAGAGGTTAGAATCAAAGAATTAGATGTTTTGATAAATGATAAGGAAAAAAGGCTTGAAATTGTTAAATCAGAAACTAAAGAAGTTGCAAGTAAATTTGTTAAAAAACGATTAACAAAAATAATTAAAGAAGAAGGGTCTTTTGATAGAGCTGCTTTAGAACCTCATGAGAGTGTGGTTGTAACTTTGAGCTCCGGGCAATATATTAAAAGAATTCCAACTAAAACTTATCAATCTCAGCATGCCGCTGGAAGAGGTAGAAGCGCTCAAGATTTAAAAGACGATGATCCTATGAAACAACTTTTAGTTGTAGATACTCATGATATATTATTGTTTTTTACTAATAAAGGCAGAGTGTTTTCTTTGAATACTTATGAACTAAGGCCGGATGTTAATAGAAATACTAGAGGTGTACCAATATTAAACCTTGTACAAATAGATGGCGTAAATGAAAAAATAACTTCTATGATTTCTGCAGGAAATTTAAAAGATCATTTAGATTCATCGCTAATATTTGTTACCAAGAAAGGAAAAGTAAAAAAATTAAAAATTAATCATTTGTCTAATATTAGAAAATCTGGATTAAAAGTTATTAACATGTCAATTGAAGATGAATTAATTAATGTAAGAATATTAAATTCAGAAGAAGACATAATGATTATTACTGCAAATGGAATGTCTATAAGATTTCCCAATTCTGATTTAAGAGAACTTGGTAGAAATGCTGCCGGTGTTAGAGGTATAAGATTAAAAGCAGATGATCAAGTAATTGGTATGGATGTAGGTTTACCTGAAGATAAACTTTTTGTTCTAAGTAGGCAAGGAAAAGGAAAGATGACCAGGCTTAACAAAGCTGAAGGCAGTGAGCCAATATATAGAATACAAAAAAGAGCTGGTGGAGGAGTGAAAACATTTAAATTAAAAAATACTGACAAAGTTTCTCATGCCGAGATTATTCCTGATAATACTGATTATATTTATATAATTTCAGATAAAGGATTAATTATGGTTAATCCGATGTCAGAAATGAAAGAAACAGCTGGACGTAACACTGGAGGAAATAAAATAATGAATGTATCTGCCGGAGATTATGTGTCTTGTTTTGTTTGCGTTAAATCTTTATTTGAAGATGATAAATAATTTTTTTTATGGACTTAAATTATAGTGAAATACATTTAAAATATAATGATTATAATCTTGTTTGCTATGATTCAGGTATAAATAAAAATGAAAAAACAATATTTTTATTAAATGGGGGGCCTGGATTACCATGTAATTATTTAAGAGATCCTCATCTTAAACTAATAAAAAATGGATTCAGAATTTTTACATATGATCAATTAGGTTGTGGTAATTCTAGTAAACCCAAAGATTTAAATCTTTGGGATATAACCAGATATGTAGAAGAAGTTGAATTTGTAAGAAAAGAATTTGATTTAGGAAAAGTTATTTTATTAGGGCATTCATGGGGTGGGTGGCTTAGTATAGAATATGCTATTAAATATCAAAACAATATAAATAAATTAATATTAGAAAATACTTGTGG
>Ga0208113_1000299_pt1 | contig 25459 bp, 21 predicted proteins | sample Knorr_S7_td_NADW_FD_185598 | JGI IMG/M metagenome (GOLD analysis project Ga0208113, IMG submission 185598) | Marine microbial communities from Southern Atlantic Ocean transect - Knorr_S7_td_NADW_ad_2505m_LV_A (SPAdes) (version 2) | ecosystem: Environmental > Aquatic > Marine > Oceanic | place...
GGGTGAATAGTGAGGATGCTAATAAGGCTTATAAAGCTGTTGCGAGGTGGATTGTGAACGGGTCTTGCCATTTCCAACCAGTTCCAGAGGCTGACGCCTTACTTGAGGGCTACCGTGTGGTCTTCAGCCGCAGAGATAGCGGACTAGTTAAAAGGCGGTGGCTAGAAGAGCCCATAGCAAGATGGCACGAGTAGACCCACTGCAAAACCAACCATCATTACCCATATAAATCCCTTAACCCATTTATTCATACCAGACAGGGAAGCGCCACACCCTCCACATATCAGATTATCCTCTGGGTTTTCGTTACTGCATTTCTGACATTTCATATCAAACCAACGCTTCTTTCATCCGCATGCCTCTGGGGGCAGTATAGCGGAGGGGTTGAACCCGAGCTCCTTGGCCTTCTGGAAGTCCCTCTCCGCTTCACTGTAGTTACCAAGGTACTCGTACGCAACGCCCCTGCCGTAATAGGCCAAGGCGTCCTGTGGGTGGAGACGAATGGCCTCGTTGAAGTCCTGTATCGCTAGCTGGTACTGACCAAGGTCGTAGTAGGCATAGCCCCTGGTGTAGTAGGCGTTGGCGTACTGCGGGTTGAGGTGAATGGCCTCGTCGTAGTCCTGTATCGAACGCTGATGCTGACCCAGGTCACTGTAGACTACGCCTCTGCCGCGGTAGGCGATAGCGTACTGTGGGTCGAGGCGGATCGCCTCTGTGTAGTCCTGTATCGCAAGCTCGTGCTGACCATCGATATGGTACAGTTTGCCACTGTCGTAGAAAGCATCAGCAGCCTTTGAAACGAAAAAGGTCTGCCTGCATGATCCTTCGCTCTGGGCCACAACGTAGTAATAAGAAAGGTAGATTGCCCAATATGGCAGGCACAGAACGCGCCAATATAAGACGAGGTTCGCGCGTCTCAATAGTTATGAAAGAAGACCAGCGAACCGGAAAACTAACCGAAGGAGTAGTTGAAGCCATCTTGACAAACTCCCCAATTCACACTCACGGCATAAAGGTCCGGTTGGAAAGCGGTCAAGTGGGTCGGGTCAAGAAAATAGCGGCAGCGAGGTAGTTTCCCCTCATGGCCTTCATAAGTATGCATGGCATATCACTTTCCTTTGGCGGTGTCCCACTCTTCGACGGGATTGACTTGACAGTTGAACGGAGAGAAAGAATTGGTCTGGTAGGCAGGAACGGGTCCGGTAAATCAACCCTTCTGCGATTGATAGAGGGAAGCCTCAAACCGGACTCCGGCGCTGCTTCAGTCCTGAAAGGCGCCCATATAGCCTATCTTTCACAACAAGTGCCCCATGATATACCAGGGACTGCGTTCGATGTAGTCGCTAGCGGAATCAGACAATACGCTGACTTGGTCACAAAGCAAAGATCTGCCGGATTGCTGGACGAAGACACGACGCCTATGGCTGAGAAATTGGACCGCACTCACCATACCCTTGAGATGGAGGGTGGATGGTACCTCAGCAAAATGCTCTCGCAACTTGGGGTGGATGCTGGCCGTGCTTTCAATTCCCTTTCCGCCGGGCTCAAGCGCCAAGTGCTCTTGAAAAGGGCGCTTGCTGGAGAGCCGGAAATCCTCCTACTTGATGAACCGACCAACCACATGGATATTGATTCCATCAAGGAACTGGAAAAGATGATGGTTCGGTTTGCAGGCGCCTTGATCTTTGTTACCCACGACCGGATGTTCCTGCAGAGAATCGCCACCCGCATCGTGGAAATCGATCGGGGCAGGCTGTTTGATCAGGCCTGCGATTATGAGACATTCCTGGTACGGCGCAGCGTCGACCGCGAGACAGAAGAGACGCAAAACGCTCTATTCGACAAGAAGCTTCAACAGGAAGAGCATTGGGTTCGGGGAGGCATCAAGGCGAGACGGACGCGCAACGAGGGCAGGGTGAGAGAACTGGAAAGAATGCGCGAGATTCGCCGGTCCAGACGGGAACGGCCCGGGACGGTGAAGATGGAAGCCCACGAGGCCGAACGTTCTGGAACGTTGGTAGCAAAGGCAGACAACATTAGCTTCAATTATGGCGACACTCAGATAATCTCAAAGTTTTCCACCACGATTCTGAAAGGCGATAGGATTGGCATTCTGGGCCCCAACGGCAGCGGCAAGACAACCCTCTTGCGCATTCTTCTTGGCATGCTCAGTCCGGAAACTGGAACAATCCGCCTCGGCGCTAGTTTGCAAATCAGCTACTTCGACCAACTCCTTGAGCAATTGGACGAGAACAAGACCGCCATAGAAAACGTCGGCGACGGCACGGATACAGTTACCGTCAATGGGAAGACTCGTCACATCGTAGGCTATTTGCAAGATTTTCTCTTTTCCCCAGATCAAGCTCGCTCTCTTGTCTCCGTTCTTTCCGGCGGGGAGCGCAACCGCCTCATGCTCGCCCGTCTTTTCACCCTGCCATCCAATCTCCTTGTCCTGGATGAACCCACCAACGACCTTGACGTAGAGACACTTGACCTCCTTGAAGACCTCTTGATGAGCTACGCAGGAACGATTCTCCTCGTCAGCCATGATAGGACGCTCATCAACAACATCGTGACGAGCACCCTCGTTTTTGAAGGCGAATCCGTCGTGAAAGAGTACGTGGGCGGGTATGATGACTGGCTGCGGCAGCGTCCACAGGATGCAAAACCGAGGAAGGCATCTTTCAGGAAACAAGACGTCCTACTGGCTCAGACACCCATTGCAAGGCTTAGACTTGGGTTCAAGCAGCAAAAGGAACTGGATGCACTGCCGGATACCATTGAGTGGCTTGAAAGAGAACAGCATGACTTGTTCCAAGGCATGGGAGATCCAGGATTCTACAAGAAGGACAGGGCTGACATTGTTGCTGCCAACGATAGGCTGGAGGCAGTGAAGAAGCTGCTGGAGGATGCCTACGCCCGTTGGGAAAAACTGGAACAAACCCGGCTAGATGGCGAGAACAATTGAATCCCAATGTCTGACTGGTACTTGTATCTCATAAGATGCCGTGATGATACCCTCTACACCGGCATCTCCACCGATGTCGATCGCAGATTCGCCCAACACCAGAGTGAAGGGTATGCAGGATCAAGATACCTCAAAGGTAGGGGGCCTTTGAGCCTGGTATTCAAAGAGAAACTTGGATCTAGGAGCCTGGCGTTGAAGGTGGAACACAGAGTAAAAAGGATGGCAAAAGCAAGGAAAGAGAAGCTGATCAAGGTCAGTGGATATGCCGTTCAAATCGTGAACCGGGCAAACACGCAACATCTCTGAACACCTTCGTCGCAGGAGATTCCCCGCTGCAGTTTTCTTGCTCCTCTTCTGATCCGGGTCGGCTACTACGCCTTGACCTGACCCCCGAAGACTAGTCCAGTTATAAATTCGTTGACTGGATAGCGTTGAAAAGAGGAACAGATGCCAAGGAAGGGATATACGCCGGAGCTGAGGGAATTCTAACCCCTGACCCCCTGCTTGCAAAGCCCAGTGCCTCTAATCCCCCATGGGACTCCCCGGCGTTAGGTTCCTGCTACAACCCCGCATGAGCCTGCCTCTGGGGGCAGCCGAGGGGGCAAGGGGGATGGGGCTTAGGCGGGGCTGATAGCAGCTAAGGCTACGTGGCTGGCAGGCGAGTAGCGAGGATGCTATTAAGGTTTATAAGGCTGTTGTGAGGTGGGGGGTGGGACGTGTCTCTATGTCCAACGTTGTACCTATCATGGCTACCGGCTACCTTCCGTCTAGAGAGAGGGAAAGGCTCAAGGAGCTGTGGACCCAACTCGCTGGTGCGAGCGCTGAGAAGGGATTCGCCGACGGTCTCTTGGAGGAGCTATTTGAAAGTCAGAGTGAGTCGCTCAGGGACAGGATTCATTTGGTTTCAGCCTCGATAGAAGAAAGAAAGGGGCTCGGGGTTAGGACATCCCACGAGGCACAAAAGCGCCGCGAGGACATCGAGGTTGCGCTCCAACAATTTCCCATGATGACTTGCTGTCCTCATGTTGAGAGAAGGCGCTCCCATCTTGAGCGGGAGCTTGATGAACTGCTTCGCGACCTGAACCAGGAAGAGACTTCTGCCTGGAAAGACCTGCATGGCCTCTACAGGGATATGTTCTATCTACTCTACAAGGAACGGACGCTGGAGACAGTGAGGAGGGCAGTACAATACAAATGACAGACGGTACGGCTCGGCGAAGAAGAGCTTCATCGTCTCGTACTTCAGGTCGGCAGAGGCTTCGCCGCCGTGAACTTAATGCTGGCCACTTTTCCTTCGACAAGAGCAAGATCACTCTCGCTGGGGGGAGGGCAGAAGTCTTCCCCAGGACAACAGGCCATCGCCTGCAATTCTTCCGGGGTCAGAGAGTGGCGCGCCACAATCTGGACCTCGCTAAAGCCTGCGTTCCTGACCGCCTGCCAGTAGTTACGTTCGGTGATAGCGCCTCCCAAACACCCTGACCACGCCGACTGAAATTTGTCTCTTAGCTCGGAGGCGATGTGTTCTGTGATTACGATGTCCGAGATGGCGGCCTGTCCACCGGGTTTCAGGATCCGAAAGGCTTCTTGATATACAGCGTCCTTGTCGGGGCACAGGTTGATGACACAGTTTGATACGACCACGTCGGCGCAGCCGCCAGGGAGCTGCGACTTCTCCAGGTCCGCAACGTGGAAGTGGATGTCTCTGTCCTGCAGGCCCGCCTCGACCGCGGCCTGCTTTGCCCGCCCGATCATCTGATCAGTGAAGTCTATCCCGATGACTCTACCCTCGGAGCCCACCTTATTGGCGGCGAGGATAACGTCTATCCCGCCTCCGCAGCCGAAGTCCACTACCACATCGCCGCGCTGGAGGTTGGAGAAACCGGTAGGGTTACCGCAACCTCGAGAAAGGTTGAAGGCGATCTCTGGCAGCATGGTAAGCTCTGCGTCTGTATAGAGCTCCTGGCCAATCGCATAGCTCGAACCGAGCTGGGCTTTACTGGGTCAGCAGGTCTCCTGGTTGCCGCCCATCTCGGCGAATGCGCCGTACCTTTGCTGGATAGTCTGCCTGATTTCAGCAGGTTGCATCTTACACCTCCCGCCTTGGCGGTACGCAAAGCATTATTCGTTCGACGCTGCCTCTGGGGACAGTATAGCCTATGGGTGCAAGGGGAATGAGGTAGGGGCAGATACTGTGTTGGCGCGAGGCTCGATTACGCTGGGGGCCGTGTGCAGGCTGTTTTGTGATCCGACGTGTAAGCATTCAGCGAATGTGGGACAGAAGGCTAATGGAGATCAGGTGGTGATGCGGCGAGCCCTCTGAGTTGTTGATTGTATAATCGTCTACGCTGAATTGTCTGAGTCTGAACCTCCTTTCATCTCTCCAGGATCTCCTCCTTGCAACCATCCAAGACGTCAGAGGGAGTCACGTTGCCCAGAGCCTTCTGGCAATGCCGATTGTTGTAGTAGTTCACGAACTCCGTGATCGCGACTTCCAGATTCCCTGGGACATCATATGGGATCTGGTTCACGTCAAGCTTGATGGTCCTGTGATACCGCTCCAGCTTGCCGTTGGTCTGAGGATGGAGCGGTGAGGCCAGGATGTGTCGGATGCCCACCAACCGCAGGTGTTCTCCGAAGGAATGAGAGATATAGCCTGGCCCGTTGTCCGAGAGCAACTCCGTGCGATGATCCCAGGGAACGTCAGTCATGCCTGTGAGGTCTACTGCATCCTGGACAACCTCGATGTCGTTCCCTAACGTCTGAAACGTCCAACTAACAGTGATATCATCAACACCGCCGCCCCCTAGTGGCCAGAGCCGCAGAGAAATTCGGGAATCCGGAGATACTTCCAACGCCTACCAGGCCGCTTGTCGCGCTGGGTTCGATGTTGGAATAGTAGCGAGAGGCGAGATAGTAATACGCGCACGCGATACAACCTTGATTGGCCCAGGAGATAGGGTGACCTCCATGAATCGGCAGACCCCACGTCGTTCACGACTCAGGTCGCAGATCCCATACTCGCCGATTCAAGTCCTGTAATCAAACACCACCGCCCGAATTCAATCCAACTCGCGTATCTGTCGTGACCAGATCGCGAACGGCACCGAGATTGCCAGTCCCACGATTCCCAACGCCGTGATCACGATTCGAATTCCGAACACGCCTGCAAGCCACCCCACTAATACGCTTGACCCCACCACAAAACCCTGTCCGTAACGCTGAATGCTCGTGACCCTAGCCCTCAGCTCGTCAGGAGCGAGCGACTGGACTAACGAGCCATTCGCTGTCCGAATTGTTGTCTGGCTCCCGGCGAACATCGCGATCACGACCAGGGCCATCGGCAGCCATACCGACTGAGCGATAACCAACACGATCACAGAACTGATCACCGCCGTCGCCAGACAGACTATGCCTCGACGAAACACAAATCCAAAAGACGCAATCATCAACGCCATCACAAACCCGCCGAATCCGTTGATCGCCAGCATATATCCGCCTACGTCCGCTCCGCGTCCTAATACCTCAGTCGTGAACACCGGCAACAGGAACATCACCGGTTGCAACACGGTGTTGGGCACTATTGTCAACATTATCAGGTAAAGAAGCGCCCTGTTCCCTGACCAGACATATCGAAACCCCTCTGCAAGATCGGAGACAACCCCTCGCAACCCGTCACCCGTCGCTGGGGGCCTTCCAGTTGTGAACGGGGTCTTCATAGGCCAGTACGCCGCGATCATCGCCACGTACAACAGTGACTCAATTGCAAAGTTCCAGAAAAATCCCAACGTTGCGACAAGGATGCCCCCCACGAACGGGCCGATCATGCGCGTCCCGGGAATGGTCAAAGTGTTTGTGGCGTATGCGTTGGGGATCGCTTCCCGTGCAACGGTGTTGGCAATCAGCGTTTGGCGCATTGGTTGAGTCACCGACAGGCAAGCTCCGCTGATGACCGCGTACACATATACGTGCCACACTCGGACAACATCTGCCAGAACCAACAGCGCGAACCCAAAGGCGAACACCGCCATGAACCCTTGAATTGACATTACCAATTTGCGCCGGTCAACACGGTCCCCTAGCACCCCACCCCAGGGCCCCACTAGAAGGCCAGGCAGCGTATTGATGCCCCCAATTGAGACCACCAGCAAGGCCGAATTAGACGAACCTTCGGTCAGGTGAGTCACAAGCCAGCCCAATGTGAGAAGTTGAAGCCACTGAGCGTTGTTCGCGCAGAAATTTCCAACCCAAAGAAACCTGAAGTCGCGGTGCGCGGCCCAGGCATCAAAAACCCTTACCCTCGGAATTCTTCTAGGTTGACTCAGCGCCTTGGCCGATGTTGTAAAACGGTCGTTAACATGCAGGTTGAAGATTACTATATTTTCGCGCCAAATTGCACCCGGAATGCTTCGAATACCGTCTCACGCGCAAAATGCGCCGCTTGTGCCGTGGTGTCGCAGTTGGTAAAATCGCCGTATGACAAATTCAAAAAAATCAAACAACGAACTAGGCACTGGAATTTACGCTGATGTCCAAAACCTCCAGGAGATCTCACGAGACGTTTTGATCACCCTGGTGAAGCGCTGGCCCGACGACATGCCAAAGCCCACCAGACTCAACCTCTACGTCCGCGCCGACCACCAACACCTCTGGCGAGTTTGGGCCACCCACCAGTTCAACGAAATGACAGTTTCCGTGACCGGCGTCCAGCATTACAGCCTATCTGCGACCAAAAACGCTGCTGACCTGGCCATCGCAGTCGACGCCATGTCGGACCTGCTCCACAAATCCATCAGCCATGTCGCCGTAGTGAGCGACGACTCGGACTTCATCGCGCTGTTCGCCAAATTGGGTGAAGAAGCGGAGCGTGATCCTGATTCAAACGGCAGGGTTCCGTTCCTTTGGGTATTCACAGACAGGATGGACACCAAATCCATGCTGCTTGAAGAGTTCTTCCCCCGCGACTACATCCACGTAGTTGACCTTTCCAAGCCTCTTAATGAGGAACCAGAATCCGAAAATGAGCCACAGTCCGGCGACCAGAACGGTTCGAAACCCGGGGAAGACGAAAAAGATGAGCCTGCGCCAGTCGCCGAGCGGCCCGAACCAATGAGCCGCGCGGATTTGAGCGAGCAGATCGCGCTGCAATTAATCAGGGAAATGCCGGTCGGCAAATTCAAGAGCACAGACTGTCAGATGACCCTTCACACGAAATTCCCTGCCCATCCGCTCGCGAAGGCAGACGGCCCGGCGTTCGGCCAGTTATTCCGGCGTGACATCCTGCCATTGCTCCAGCGAAGGGGAGTCCGAGAATTGGGCAACCAGAGGCCCCGTCAGTATGAGATGACCCACGAGGCCAAGCGCTCCCTCACCCACGGGTAATCACTTTCGACCTCAAATTTCGTTGGGACACTCAGTTAGGTAAGGCCTAGATCATACCGGGCTTGAACCGAACAACTGTTGTTTTTGGGCATGCAGGAATCGGTTCGCCATGTAAGTTAGTGGCTTGCGCGCCGCCGCGAAATTCTCCTTAAGCGCTCCAAACACGCCTGCCAACTCAACCGTTCTGGCCGTCGGATGTTCCTGAGCCAGCCGGTAGAACATGGCTCCTTCGCGCTCATAATCCTCGAAGCTGCGTCGCATTCGCCACGTCCTGGGAATCGCCGAAGGCTTGCCGCCAGCCATTTGTTGGTAATCCCGATGAGTGTGACCGGGGAACACGCCAGAGACGAACAGACACACGTCGCCGATCCGCTTGTAATATCTGAACCGGTCCATCGGATCGGCGTCAGATGCGAACTTGATCAGGCTGTCGACATCCATGTCGTTGTATCGCACCCGACGCCTGACGCCTCGGCGGACCCGCACGGGAACCACATAGCTTTGTATCTTCATGAACGAGGCCATCATGGTCGCCAGATATTCGACAATCCCTGGCCTTTTCATGAACTCCAGCACTTTGTCTGTGTCAAAAACTGGGATATTCTCTCGGCCCGACCTCTCCAGTGTGTAAGTCGCCACCTCTAGCTCGCTGTGAGCCTTGCGTAGAAGAATCTCAAAATACAACGTCGGCGAGACGCGCAGGAACACCTCATCGTCATTCATGACACGCTCGAACAGCCTGTCGTCACTCACCATCGCGGCCCGCAGCTTGTCGTCCTCGACAATCGCCCGTTTGAGCCTCTCAGGCTCGGCGCTTCCCCGGGCCGCGTGAGAGACAATGAAATCGAGGTCTTTGTCCGTAAATCTGAGTAACTTCGAATTCACCGATACCAACTGCTATGCCTCCCTGATCAAAGTATTGATCCACAGGTGGTTTTACCACCGCGCATGTCTCGATTCAGTCGCCGGTCAGCGTGCCATCCATCGGTTACAAAATAACGCAGTAGCTTCAGTCCTCAAACATCGCTCCTACAGATTGCCCATTGTGGATGCGGTAGATCGCCTCTCCCAACAGTGACGCCACCGACACGACTTTGGTCTTGGACATCCGTTTCGTGTCAGGGATGGGCAGTGTGTCAGTCGTCAAGAACTCCTTGATCGCGCTGTTCTCAATCAACTCTGGCGCTTTGCCAGATAGGACGCCATGCGTCACCCCGCACCAGATCTCCTTCGCCCCGTGCTCCATTAGCGCTTCCGTCGCCGCGATGACCGTCCCGCCGGTCAACATCTCATCATCAACGATAATCGCGGTCCGCCCCTCCACATCGCCAATCAGGTTCGAAGCCTCGACCATTTCCTTATTGCCGATCCTGTGCTTCTCGATAATCGCGATATCGGCGTTCAGAATCTTAGCCGTGTCACCGGCCCGCTTGGCGTCGCCAATATCTGTGGCAGTCACCACAACATCTTCAAAATTCTTCTCCATGTAATACCGAGCCAACATCGGAATGGCCGACAGTTCATCCACAGGAATATTGAAAAATCCCTGAATCTGCCCAGCGTGGAGGTCTATCGTCAGAACCCGGTTCGCGCCGGCCACTTCTATGAGATTCGCCACCAATCGCGCGGTGATGGGAACCCTGGGTTGGTCTTTCTTGTCACTGCGGCCATAGGCGTAATATGGAATCACCGCAGTGATCCGGCCTGCTGACGCTCGCTTGGCGGTGTCAATCATGATCAGCAGTTCCATCAGGTTATCGTTCACCGGAGCGCCCAACGGTTGGACAATGAAAACGTCCTGCTCCCGGATGTTCTCCAATATCCTCACGAAGGTGTTGTCATTGGAGAATTTGAACACCTCGATCTCGCCCGGACTCACTTTCAAGTACGAACATATGGCCTTCAACAGTTCTGGATGCGCGTTGCCAGCGAATAACTTCAGGTCTTGATTTGTTGCCATCGGGTCGCCTCCATATGAAAAAGCGTCGCAGCCCACAGACGCCCATTTTCGCTGTTCATTTACGCCGCCAATCGCCGGCACCGCAGTCGCCCTCAACTTAGCTTCTAAGGTCGAAAGCGCCACGAATTATAGCATAGGATTGACTCGCCGCCTTACGGGTCTCGTTCGCACTTTCAAGGTAAAACTGCGAGGTCTGTGGTAGCATGCACCGGTCGTCAAATTCCACTGCAGGACCGAACAATTCAAATGCAGCAGCCCATAATCCCCGACAAACCCCAGCTTCGACCAGTCGACCCCAACTGGGTCGACCACGAAGGCCAACGATTCCTGTATCTTAGGGACCCTCTCGGAATGTCCGACCTGACGGTTTTGCTGCCTCAACAGATCGCTCCGCTAGTGATGTTCATGGACGGAGAACGCAGCCTATCGGAGCTTCGTTCCGCTCTCCAACAGGCTGCAGGTGTCGCCGTGACCGAAGATGACATACGAACCATCGTGTCACAACTCGACCAGGCTCTCATGATCGAAAACGGCTCATACATCGCCGCCGCCAAGCGATCAATAGACGCCTACCGAAACGCCGATTTTCGACCGCCCTCTCACGCCGGCCCTGTCTATCCAGACCAGCCGGAAGCGTTGGCTGAGACGATCACAAAATACGTCAGCCTCGTTCCGACGCCTCAACCGAAGGCAACAGGTGGCGATTTGGCGGGCATGCTCTGCCCTCACATCGATTACGATCGAGGTCACAAGACCTACGCCGCTTTGTGGGAAGCGGCGAAACCTGACCTCAGCGATATCGAGTTGGTCATAATCCTCGGCACCGACCACATGGGCGGTCTCGGAAAGATAACGCCCACCAGACAGAATTACGCGACCCCTTATGGAACCTTGCCCACGGACATCGAGATTGTTGACAAGCTTGCGTCGGTCATCGGCTCGAAAGCGGCGTTCGACGAGGAGATTCACCACGCCAACGAACACTCCATAGAGTTAGCATCCGTGTGGTTGCACCACTACACCCGCGATTTGGAAGTCAGCGTCGTCCCCATACTATGCGGCTCATTCCACCATTTCACATCAGGATCAAGAGACCCGAGCGACGACGAGAACATCACTGCCACGTTGGAATTGCTAAGAGAATACATGGCCCAACGACGCACACTGGTAATTTCAGCTGGCGATCTTGCCCACGTCGGTCCAGCATTTGGAGACGCTCAACCCCTGGACACCGGTTTGCGGGCGAAGCTCAAGGTCAACGACAAAAAATCCATCGAAGCCATGCTCAATGGCGACCCGGCGAAATTCTTCGAGATTTCACGAGAAGAGTCCGATTCCCGCCGCATCTGCGGCCTACCGCCAACCTACCTGATGCTCCGATTGTTGGAGGGCGCGAAAGGCGATTCCTTCGGATACGACCAGTGCCCGGCGGACGACCAGAACGCCTCGGCTGTGTCCATCGTCGGCGCCCTGCTGTATGATGGCTAGGCGCGACTCCCCATCCGAATAACAGCCAGCCGTCACAAAGGCGAGACGATGACCGAACCCCAGTCACTCCCGTATCCATCCATAAACGCCGTCGGGATAACCGGATTGCCGGAAATCCACGATGGCGACAACCTCGGCCAGATGATTGCCGAGGCCGCCCAGAACCAGAGAACGCCCCTCATCGAAGGCGACATCCTGGTCGTCACTCAGAAAATCGTGTCGAAAGCCGAAGGCATGCTCGTGTCCCTCGACACCGTGACTCCCTCACAGTTCGCCAGAGAATACGCCGAGAACGCGGATCGCGACCCGCGCCTAATTGAGCTAGTCCTGAGAGAGAGCAAGAGCATAGTCCGCATGGATCAGGACCGTGGCGTGCTGATAACAGAGACGAAGCACGGCTTCATTTGCGCCAACGCAGGCATCGACCAGTCAAACATCCCTGACGAAGACGTCGTTTGCCTGCTGCCCATCGACCCCGACGCATCAGCCCGCAGAATTAGCGCCGAAATCAATGCCGTTACCGGTGTCGCCCCCCCCATCATAATATCCGACACCTTCGGAAGGGCCTGGCGCGAAGGTCATGTGAACTTCGCCATCGGCGTCGCGGGCATGGACCCGCTCAAGGACTATCGAGGCACGGACGACGCCAACGGGCGCATTCTACACGTCACCACCATCGCGGTGGCAGACGAGTTGGCCGCCACCGCCGAAATGATAACTGCCAAAGCCATCAACGTGCCAGTTGCCCTCATCCGTGGAATGCCATACCGGCCAGACGTTGGTTCGACCGCTTCGCTTCTCCGAGACCGCACACGCGATATGTTCAGATAGTCAGCAACCTTCGCGTTGTGTCGGACTGGCCAAGCAAGTTTTGCCCAAAATCCCCAGCGAATAGTCTATTTCGTCGGTCGGCGGTTGGTTCATATAATTGACACGACAAACGCCGGTTCATATACTGACTAGACGTCGCGATTAATCGAAATGGGGACGGCATGGAAGGCACGAGACTACGGATTTTGGAGCATCTCCAACAGGAGAATCAGACCGTTGGCGGCTTGGCGACCATCATGGGATTGGCGCCCGCCACCGTGCGACGTCACCTCGACATCCTACAGCGCGACCACCTCGTCAATTTCATAGAAGTTCGGAAGAAGACAGGACGCCCCGAATACTCATTCCGCCTGACCGAGGAAGGTCAGGAATCTCTGCCCAAATCCTACGATCTCATGTTGAAATTGATGGTTGACGAAATGGGCGACCTGAGCCAGGAAGATATGAATGGCATGGACGGCCAACAAGTGCTACGTATGGTGTTTCAACGCATGTCTGCCAAGGCTGCGGAACGATTCTCCGGCGACATGGCATTGCTCAACATCGATGAACGCGTTGCCGGACTCCTCGGCGCTCTGAGCAATAACCACTTCGAACCGGTGGCCCAGAACGTTGACGGCATGTTCCAGATAAAACTCCAGAACTGTCCCTTCAGATCTGTGGCGATGACCAACAATGCTGTCTGCGACTTCGATGCCAATATGATATCCACCGGCATGGGCGTCAGCATGACACAGATTTCCTGCATATCGGAAGGCCAGCCCTGCTGTGTTTACCAATCCGTCGAGCCGATGACGGTTGACCTCGGAGTCTGACCCGGTTCCAGGCCCTCAACAGCGTCTCTCACCGCCCTCAGGTTTTCCGCTGGCGTCTCCGGAGGCGCCGCGCACGCAGGACCCACCATCCAGCCGCTGCCTTCGATCATCTCTGCCGTCCAGCTAACCTCTGCTGCCACTTCTTCAGGCCTGCCTGTTGCCAGCGTTCCGTGGTGCGACAACCCTCCAATAACCGCTTTGCCCGTCAGCTTTGCGCCCTCCAACAGCCACACATTGGTATCATCCTGCGCGTCCCAGCTATAAGCTTGAACCGGATAATCCCGCAACTCAGAGAGCATGTTGTCGCCCCCGCAAACGTGGAATACATTAAACTCCGCGCCCTTCGCGGCCTCCAGCACTCTCAGATCATACGGGCGGCCAAGAATCGCATATTCATCATCCGAGAGCCGATCATAAGAAGCCCAACGTGTGGTGGCGAAAAACATCCCCGCAGCCCCTCGGCTCATTACCTCGGCGACGAACGCGGTCAGCGTCTCTGTGATCGCATCCAACGCTGGCGCCAGGGCATCCGGTGCATCCTCGATCAATCGCGACATGGCATCCGCACTCCCGGCCAACTGCGCCGCCACGGCGAGCGGTGTGAACAGCGTCATCAACAACGGGACTTCTCCGTCTGCCGTTGCCGCAATAAGCTCAAGAGCTTTAAGCTGTTCTCCGAGCGCGCCGATAGTCGGGTCGAGGTGTTCAATCCTTCCCCAGTCCTCCGGCGATTTTACGGGCCAATCAACAATCTCGTGACCCTGGGAGTCTGAATCGCTGAATCGTATATTCAATCCCCAGTCCTCGGCGTGGTAACTGGCTCTGGGGTTGATCTTCATGAAATCCCAGTCGAACTGGTTCTGAAACCCCAGCATTGCGTCAGCCAGGCCTTGCGCCGTCGTCTCCTGACCGTAAAAATGTCTCCAAATGCTCACGGCAGGCCGATCAATGGCGCTTCCGGTAAGCGACGCTCTCACTCTCTCCCCATGGGTCATCTGGTCTACCATTTTCGACTCCTGGCAAATTGCGCTTAAGGGACAATCTGAAAACATTCTGACATCGGGAGAGCAAAAAGGGAAGAAATCTGGGCAAAAGAAAAGCCACCGGCTGATTGGTTGAGCCAGGGGCAAGCGGCAAAGGAGATAATATATTTATATCATCGCTTTGGACGGACGGCAACGCCCCAAGGTCACCACAAGGCATACGTTCGGTATAGATTTGGGAAGCATATGCCGCCGTGCGATTTTCCATGCACGATTGGCCCGATTCCTACGCAGGAACTTGAACGCTAGACATTCAACTCCAGGATGTACAGACCGCCCGCGAATCGGTCGATCGCGTACACAAGCCCATTTTCGTCAACGTAAACATCGTTGATGTTGATCCCCTTCTCTTCATGGGCCTCCTCCGGCACGAAATACGCGACCTCCTCTGGCCTGAAAGGGTCGCTGATGTCATGAACCCTGAGACCGCCGTTGAAGTATGTCCCAAATATCAGAGTGTCCGATGAAAACGACGTCGGAAGGGGTTGGTTCTCGTGGAGGTTGTGCGCCCCGAACCTGCCCTTGCGTCCAAGATATTCGTCCGCAGGCGGCAGAGGCAGGGTGCTGATAATCACCGGATTCGATTCGTCCCGAATGTCCATGATCCACACCAATTTTGGATGGTCAGAGCCGTCCTCTCTCACTGACTCATCCGACACCACCATCAAGTCCCTGTCGAACAAAGGCAAAGCAGTATGGGTGAATCCGGGGAACGGAGGATGATAGTCCACCCTGCTCAACATCGAGGGGTTGGACAGGTCAGATATGTCAACAATGATCGCTCCACCGTCGATGTATCCCATATATGCCCTATCCGGGTGGTCTGGATAAACGTTGACGTTGTGAAGCCTGAAGCCGGTGTCGATGGCCTGCCGCTCCGGCGCCGCTTCAGAATCGCCGACCCGCGTCCCTGGCAGCCACCAGCGTCCGGCTTCTTCGGGCTTTTCTGGGTTGCTCATATCGACGATCATGTGGAACTGATCGTCTTTTTGATTCCCTGGCTGAAAGTCTCCGGCGCCGGTGGTCACGTGAGCGTACTTGCCGTCAACGAACCAAAGACAGTGCGCCCCTCTGGAATACGGCCCGCTGGTGTCAAAATGAGAGATTTGCCTCGGATTTTCAGGATCGCTGATGTCGTAAGTCCCAAACCCTGCGGGCTTCAGTCCGGGTCGTGAGGTCTGATACGCGACCAACAGCAAATCCTCATACACCGTCAGAGAGTTGGATCGAACGTCGCTGTGGGGCAGGTCGATCTGAACCACCATCTTCGGATTCTTCGGATCAGTGACGTCCACCGAGGTGAAATCCTTCGGCGCCTGCTCATGGGCGATATACATGATGCGCCGACCGTCGGACGTCGTCTGAAGCCCAATGCCCTCACCGCCGTTCCCAAACCCGTTAAGCTTATGTTGGGAAATCAGTGTCAAATTTTTGGATTCAGCGCTGCGGTTGTTCATATAATTCACCTTGCAGAAAGTTCAGAAAATTGTGGAATAAAACCGGACACGCGGAACGTACGCGAAACCAAGAAAATTCGCAAGAGGATGCGCTGAATCACGCCGACGAACGGCGCCAAGAAAACCTGATCCTCAAAATCCTCAGGAAGCCAACACTGACAGATCTTCAAGATCGCGAGAGCGCTCCTGAAGGAACGCCAATCCCTTGCGTGTGTCGCTGGCTATCTTTGCCTTGTCGGACACTTTCAGCCGCACCTTGAAAAGCCAGTACGTGAACTCTTTCTGCTCCGTTAAGGTGAACGAGTCGATCTCAGGCAGGGAGCGTTCCTCTCGATAGGATTCCAACAGTTCGGTCATAGTGGTGCGATAGATGCGGAAGTGCGACTCATCCGAATGGTCCACGTGATATCGGCGACCACTGGCATAGAACCGCTTTTCGATCTCGGCTGTCACCGCCTGGAGCAACGACGACTCAACTTCGACACCGTAGAAGTAATTCAAAAACCCTCGGTGCTTTTCTGCGCCCAGCAGGTCTTTGAAATCCTCCATGTTGAAGTAACTTGGCAACTGGCCTCTGAACAGCAACTCTTCCAGTTCGTCAGAAGGAATCAGGCCTTCCACTTCGTAACTGAGCCGCTGCGCCAGCGCAAGCCAATCAAAAGCCTCGCCGCCAATGAAATAGTTGAACCGCGCACGCTTGAAGGTCTCCTCCGGTAGAGACCATAGCGAGATGGCCTTCAGCAACGCCGGCGGCCAATCGTCGCCATCAAGAAGCGCTGTGCGGAGATGCTCGATGGCTTCCCGCTCTGCCGTGCCCTGTATTGTCCGTTTTTCAGGCATGAGCAGCCGACTCAATGCTTCGCTCGGATTTGTCCATCGCCAACCACGCGCCAAACTGCTTCGCATCCAGCGTGTTTAATATGTGCTTCGCCTCGCACCATCCTCTGCGCGCCTGACGGGCTCCGTGCTCCAAGTTTCGCAGAGATTCAGTCATGTGCGCGTCCGTTGAGATGACAAGCATCGCGCTCAACTCTCTCGCCCTCGCGATGTGGATGTCTTTCAGGTCCAACCGCTCCAGCGAACCGTTAATCTCAAGCACAGTTCCGGTGTCCGCCGCCGCCCTAAATATCGCCTCGTAGTCTGCTTCAATTGGTTTTCGCTCGCCGATCAGCCGTGTGCTGAGATGACCAATAGCCGACACATACGGATTCTTCATCGCGGCGATAACTCGCTCCGTCATCACAGCCGCGTCTTGGCCCATCGCCGAATGCACCGACGCTACCACCCAATCAAGCTCTTTTAGTATTTCATCTGCGTAATCAAGCGAACCATCAGCCCGAATATCCATCTCCGTGCCGCAAAACACCCGAATCCCGCCAACCGCCGCCTCGACCTCCCTGACCAAAGCCATGTGACCCTTGAGACGTTCGATGCTCAGACCGTTGGCGATCCCACGCCCGACCGAGTGATCAGTCATCGCGATGTACTCCAGCCCCCGCGCCTTCGCAGCCTCCACCATCGTCTCCATAGGGTCGCGTCCATCGCTCCAGTCTGTGTGGGCGTGAAGGTCGCCTTTGAGATCGGAAACATCCACCAATTTCGGGATATTCCCCGCCAGCGCAGCGCTCACTTCCGATTCGCCCATCCGAATCTCCGGCGGCACGAACTGCATTCCCAGACGATCGTACAGCGACTCTTCATCGACAAACGTTTCCAAATCACCGGTCTCGACGTCCTTCAGCCCATACTCGTTTAGCGAGAGGCCCAGGCTGTTGGCCCGGTCTCTGAGCATGACATTATGCTGAAGATTTCCCGTGAAATACTGGAGCATCGCGCCCAACTGATCCGCGGGCGTCACCCTCATGTCAACTTGCAAACCCGATTTCAAGACCACCGAAGTTTTCGCGCCGCCGTGTCCCAGAACGTCAGCGACATCGGGAAGCTCGGCCAGTGTGTTCAACGCTTTGTCACCGTCCTCAGTAACGCAGATCAGATCGACATCGCCGATCGTTTCCTCAAAACGACGGAGGCTTCCACAAACAATCAACTGGCTGATGCCAGGACAACCCTCTCTGAGCGAATTTGTCAATTGCCGCGTCACGCTCATCGCTCTGGCGATGGGCACGCGGTCGCTCTTGGAACGGGCAAACTTAATACTCTTGCGAATGTTCTCGGCGCTCTTCTTCCCCAATCGGGGCAGCGCGGCCAGAGAGCCATCATCAACAACCGCCTCCAGTTGGTCAACCGTCGTGACGCCCAGTTCCTTCCAAACGCGCACAGTCGTCTTTGGCCCTAGGCCCGGAATCTGCATAAGATCCAGGATTCCCGGTGGAAACTCGTCCTTAAGCCTCATCAGGTACTGGAGGTCGCCCGTGTTCACCAATTCACTGATTTTCTCAGAAATCGCCTTGCCAATGCCTGGAATCTCGGTCAGGTCCTCGTCGTTTCTCACCATCGCGTCCACCTCAGTTGGAAGACGCTCGATGGTTCTGGAGGCGCGTTGATAGGCGCGAATCGTGAACGACTTCTCACCCTTCATCTCCAGCAACCCGGAGATGCGCTCGAACACTTCGGCTATTTCGCCATTCGTCATATGTTGTCAGTTCCCAATCATCGCTATCTGAAGCGCCCGGGACATCTAGGCCCCGTGGCAGCGTTTATACTTCTTGCCGGATCCGCACGGACACTGCTGATTCCGTCCGATCTTCTGGCCTGCGGGAACGGCCTCGCGCCTTCGAGGGTCCATCACCTTGGCCATGACGGTTTCCTTCTTTGGCGCACCCGGTCTCCCTGCCTGTCCATTTCTTCCGTTGGCCCGTTGGCCGCCTTTCGGAGCCACGGAAATTCGCGCGTTAAACAGCGTGTGAACGATGTCATGCTCAATCTTAGCCTGAAGACCTTGGAACTGCTCGTGGCCCTCCTTCTTGTACATAACCAGAGGATCGCGCTGTCCGAAGGCGTGCAGGCCGATTCCTTGCCGAAGATTCTCCATAGACGTCAAGTGCTGTACCCAGTTGGCGTCCACGGACCGCAGCATCAGCCATCGCTCAGCCTCTCGCATCGCCTCTGGCGTGAGTTCGTGCTCAATCTGGTCATATACCTGTCGAGAGTGGGCTGCCAATCGGTCTCGCACGCCATCGATGCCGAGCGCCTCAAGCTGATCCCAATCTGTCAGGTCTTCTGGGAGAGGCACAACCGTTCCAATTTCGGTGACGAATGCATCCACATCCCAATTATCCGAATTGCGGTCAGAGAGATACTCCTCGCCGATAGCACTCAACTCTGAATCGACCATCTCCTCGATGTTGGCTCTGAGGTCTGCTCCAGCAAGAATCTTGTCCCGCTCTGCATAGATTACATCGCGGTGAGTGTTCACCACGTCGTCGTACTCAACCAGGTGCTTTCGCATGTCGAAGTGATGGGCTTCGACCTTCACCTGCGCGTTCTCGATCGACTTGTTTATCATCTTGTTTTCGATGGCAACGCTTTCGTCTATCCCAGCCCAGTCCATCACCGCCCTAATGCGGTCGCCGCCGAACCGCCGCATCAACTCGTCATCCAGAGCCACGTAGAATCGAGAGCTCCCCGGATCGCCCTGACGACCAGCGCGACCCCGCAACTGATTGTCAATTCGCCGGGCGTCGTGACGCTCGGTGCCGATGATCCTCAGCCCGCCGCTAGCAACAACCTGATCGTGTTCTCGCTGCCACTCTTCCGGCGACTGATCGCCAACATCCGGGTTTCCTCCCAGAACAATGTCAGTCCCGCGACCGGCCATGTTGGTCGCGACAGTCACCGCTCCCGGTTTTCCAGCCTGGGCAACAATGCTCGCTTCCCGGTCGTGCTGCTTGGCGTTTAGAACATCGTGAGGGACGCCCCTGCGTTTCAGCATTTCACTGAGCATCTCCGACAGGTCGATGTCAGTGGTCCCGACCAGCACTGGTTGGCCTTGCTTATGCCGTTCTTCGATCTCCTCAACCACCGCATTATACTTCGCCTTCTGGTCTCGATACACCAAGTCAGACTGGTCATCTCGAACCATTGGTTGGTTGGTGGGTACTACCACGACCTCCTGTTTGTAAATCTTGAAAAATTCCTCCGCTTCCGTCTCGGCTGTGCCGGTCATGCCAGACAGCTTCTTGTACAATCGGAAGTAGTTCTGAAGAGTGATTGTCGCGTATGTGATGGACTCGGCCTGAATCTTCACTGACTCCTTGGCCTCAAGAGCCTGATGAAGGCCATCCGAGAACCGGCGGCCCTCCATCATTCTGCCCGTGAACTCGTCCACGATGATGACCTGGCCCTCCTGGACCACGTATTCCTTGTCTCGAATAAACAGCGTCTGTGCCTTGAGGGCATTTTCCAATTGATGGACGACGCCGAAATTCTCCTGTCCGTACAGGTTGGTGATATTGAGCAGTTGCTCCAGCTTTGTGATGCCATCATTGGTCAGCGCGACGCTCTTGTGCTTTTCGTCTATGGTGTAATCGACGTCCATATCCAGGCTCGGAACAACGCGCGAGAACCGTTGGTACTCCCTGGCCGACATATCCGCCGGGCCGCTGATAATCAGAGGGGTCCGCGCCTCGTCGATCAGGATGTTGTCGACCTCGTCAACAATGGCGTAGGCGAGCGGTCGCTGAACCCGACCTTCAACCGCCGACGACATATTGTCGCGCAGGTAGTCGAACCCGAACTCATTGTTGGTGCCGTAGGTAATGTCGGCTGCATAAGCGTCGGCCCGAGTGCAGGGGCGCATATGCTCGAACCCGCGCTCTCCACTGTCGTGGGACAGATCGTAAAACTCAACCGAGTCATGTTGCAGTGTGGCGACCGAGACTCCGAGACGTTCAAACACTTCCCCCATCCAATGGGCGTCACGCCGAGCCAGATAATCGTTCACTGTCACCAGATGAACGCCCTCGCCCGCAAGCGAGTTCAAGTAGGCCGCCAGCGTAGACACCAGCGTCTTGCCCTCGCCCGTCCTCATCTCCGCGATCTTGCCTTCGTGCAGCACCATGCCGCCCATCAACTGAACATCATAATGCCGCTGACCCAGCGCGCGCATCGCCGCCTCTCTTGTTGCGGCAAACGCCTCTGGGAGCAGATCGTCCAGGTCTTCGCCCTCGGTGATCCGTCGTTTGAACTCGACGGTCACAGCGCGCAGTTCGTCATCGCTAAGCCGCTGAAATTCAGGCTCTAGCTCATTTACTTCGTCGACATCCGGCTGCATCTTCTTGATGACTTTCTCGTCAGAGCTGCCGAACATTTTTGTGATGCTTTTGAACATTTTTACGTCCCTCTCGACGGGGTCTGTGTAGGATTGCGCTTCAAGTGTTATAACGTTCCGAATGCGGAAAGCGTTAATCCACAGCCTATATTATACCCTACCCGTTCCAAACTGCCCCCTTCGGCATATCCAGCGATTTCCGGGCCAGTTGCACGCAAATGGGCATTGGCGCCAGCCGACATCCCGTTGTGCTACCCTGACCCCATCATTTTCCAAGGAGCCGCCCGATGCCCGACCCGACGCTGTTCGACGCCAACTCCATCCACCCAGACGTGGCCGCATTCAATGCAGAACTTGAACGGCTCGGCGCCGAGGCTCCGCCCATCCACACGCTGGAGCCGGAAACCATCCGCGCCGCGAGAGAAGACGGCTCAGGCCCGGCCGGCCCGATAATCTACTCTGATATGGCCGAAGAGAGGGTGATCGAGACCGCCATCGGTGGATTGCCGGTCCGGGTTTTCGTGCCGGACACGGTCAAAGGCGTCTACTTGCACATCCACGGCGGAGGATGGGTTCTGGGCAGGGCGCATCACCAGGACATTCGGTTGGAAGAGATTGCGAAAGAATGTTCAGCCGCCGTGGTTAGCGTTGACTACCGCCTGGCCCCTGAACACCCCTATCCCGCCGGCCCTGACGACTGCGAGGCAGCGGCTGTTTGGTTGGTCGAGAACGCCAAATCCGAGTTCGGGGCCGACAACATCGTCATCGGAGGCGAGTCCGCAGGCGGACATCTGTCCGTGTCCACAATGCTGCGAATGCGGGACAAACACGATTACACAGGATTCAAAGGCGCCAATCTACTGTACGGGGTGTACGACCTGTCAATGACACCCAGCCAGGCAAATTGGGGAGACCGAACTCTGATCCTCAGCACGCCGATCATGGCGTGGTTCTACGACCATTATGTGCCTGAAGACATTCGCCGAGACCCCGATGTGTCACCGATCTACGCAGACCTAACCGGAATGCCTCCAGCCCTGTTCACCGTGGGAACGCTCGACCCGCTCCTAGACGACACGCTGTTCATGCGCGCCCGCTGGGCAACGGCCGGAATCGAGTCCGAATTGGCAGTCTACCCAGGAGCCGTCCACGGCTTCAACGGCTTCCCAACTGACCAGGCCGAACAGGCGAACTCGAGAATCAACGGATTCATAACTGACACATTTAACGGGCGCTCCAACAAATAACACTGGTCTGGGACATAATTCGATCCATTATTGACTCCGATGTGCCCTGCTAATACACTCCGAACAATCAAAACACAGGAGATTTCGATATTACCTCCAACCAACCCACATCGAAGAACATCACGATCAATGGAGTCAACCTCCGATACCTCGACTGGGGCAACGAATCCAAAACGCCCCTAGTCTGCCTCCACGGACACACCGGACAGGCCCACATCTGGGACGAATTTGCTGAGGCCATGTCCGATCAGTACCACGTTATGGCCGTCGACCAGCGGGGCCACGGTCTCAGCGGACACGCCGACGATGGATACGCCAGAGACCGATTCGTTGAAGACCTGGCGGCGTTTGTAGACGCGCTTGAACTCAAGACATTCGTCCTCGTCGGACTGTCAATGGGCGGCTGGCATTCCCTGCTCTACACCGCAGACCATCAGGACCGCGTTGAGCGCATCGTGATCGTGGACATCGGCCCTGAGCTGGACGCAGGGTCCAAAACCGCCCCTCATCGAACACCCACCCCGGTGGAATTCGACTCAGTCCAAGCGTCCTTCGACTGGATGCGCGAGAGCAACCCTTGGGCCACCGACGACCGGCTCATGCAGGACGCCCAGGACAAACTCCGACAGCTAGATTCAGGAAAATGGACCTGGAGGGCCGACGCCAAGCTGTTTAACACGCCTCTGCCCGACATGACCGACCCTGGCCTGATAGGTCGCTACTGGAGCGCCATCGACACAATCACATGCTCCATCCTCGAAGTCCGAGGGGCAAAAAGCCCGCTGGTTTCCGACGAAGTCCTCGATCGCATGATTTCCAGAGGCCACAACCTGACATCGGTGGATGTCGCTGACGCCGGTCATGTGGTAACAGTCGACAAGCCTCAAGAATTCATCGAGGCCGTAAACGCATACCTCGGCGTCAAGACCGCCCAAACCGCCTGACCCTGAATCCTGATACCCGATTCCCAAAGGAAACACATGACAATCCTTAGAAGTCTCCTGTTCGTCCCTGGCAACACATCTCGAATGCTCGACAGGGCGGTGGCTCTGAAACCCGACGCCTTCATCTTGGACCTTGAGGACTCAGTGCCCATCGACGAAAAATCAAACGCGAGAGCGGTCACAGCATCATATCTAGAGCGATTCGCAGCGACCGGCCGGCCCGTCATCCCACGGGTAAATTCCCTGGACACCGGACTGTTGGAAGCCGACCTCGAAGCCATGGTCGGCCCTCATGTGTTCGGAGTCTCCGTTGGGAAAATCGACACGCCCGCCCATACTGCGGAGGTCAGCAAGATACTCCAACGTCTGGAAGTCAAATCAGGACTGGCCATAGGCACGACCAAGTTGATTCCGTGGATTGAGTCTGCAAGCGCAATAGTTCATGTGTTCGACATCTGTCGATCCTCCAGTAGAATCGTCGGAGTCGCGCTTGGCGCCGAGGACTTCACCAACGACATGGAGATCGAACGCCGCGACGACGACCAAGAACTCGCCTTCGCAAGAAGCGCCATTTCCATTGCCGCCCGCGCTGCCGGAGTTCTCGCCCTTGACACGCCCTACTTCGCATTCCGTGACCCTGACGGGCTGCGGGAAAATTCTCAGACATCGAAGGGCAACGGCTTCAGGGGCAGGTTCGCCATCCATCCGGCCCAAATCGACGTAATAAACGAGGTGTATTGCCCATCCGCCGACGAGATTCAGCACGCCAAGGCTGTGATAGCCGCGTTCGACGAAGCCGCAGCGCAGGGCAGGGGTTCCACGTCCCTCGATGGCAAGGTCGTAGACGTGCCGGTTGTCAAGCGCGCGCAGGCATTGCTAGAATTGGCAGACTCGATGGGCGTCGCCCGCGAATGAACGATTTCAGGGTCACAACCGCTAGTTCGTGGCTAACCTCTAGTCGCAATTGGGGGCGTCACGGAAGTCACGAGAGCATCCACAGAATATACTTGAAATAGAAAAGTGGACATCCAAACAACAATACCCACTAGCCTATTGCCCGTTTTTTCGCGGAGGCCAACCATCGAACTCAAATCTTCCGTTAAAGGCGAGACGTCTCTCAGCACATTTATGCCACGGATGCCGCTTGAGGAACCGATCGAAGCGGCCCAACCTCAATGACGTCTGGAGGCAGAGCGACGATCCTGCTTGTCGAAGACGAATCTGCGTTACGCGTTTTAGCGGCTAAAGTGCTATCCGACCACGGCTACACCGTTCTCACCGCATCCAATGGGGCGGAGGCGCTGCAAATCGCTGACGCACCGTCCGTGCCTGAGATAGACCTGCTCCTTACGGATGTGATAATGCCGATCATGGGCGGCAAAGAGGTCGCGGACCGCCTGACAGCCAAACGCCCAAGCCTCAAAGTCCTGTTCACATCAGGGTACGCCTACGATGCAATCGCCAGCTAGAGAATACTCAAACCCGGGTCGGCGTTCACCCAAAAACCGTTCTTGCCAATGGATCTAGTCGACAAAGTCAGAAAAACGCTGGATGGCACACTTCCAACACAGGCAAGACAAGACTACCGTTTCGCGGTATTCAACGTGAACCCTGACAACACCCCTCACCTCCCGTCAACGGCTGACCTCGATCGCGAAATGTAATTTTCAGCGCACAAAACAAAGACCCATCCCCATTGGACGCGTCCCCTCGATGCTCAGAGCTATCGATCCCTCAACGCCAGCACATTCGCTCAATCAGTGTTGATGTTGTGAACCGTCTCATCCCTTCACGCGATAATCCTCTGCCTGTAAGTTTCGGAAACCGCGTGGGCGGCATCATTCACGCCTAGCCGGTCAAATATCGCCTGCATTTCCCAGTGAACGGTCATCTCGCTCACATACAGGTCCACGCGATGCGTTTATACCTGTTCCCTTCGGCCACCAACTTCAGAACTTCCAACTGTCGAGGAGTCAACTGAGAGATTGAATTGCCGTTCCTAAGCTCCGACAAGTCTCGAACCAACTGCGTCGTAACCGACGGATCGATAGGTCGCGGCCCTTGATCCGTGCCAACCGCGGTCAAGCTCGTCAGCCT
>Ga0208113_1000301_pt1 | contig 25350 bp, 17 predicted proteins | sample Knorr_S7_td_NADW_FD_185598 | JGI IMG/M metagenome (GOLD analysis project Ga0208113, IMG submission 185598) | Marine microbial communities from Southern Atlantic Ocean transect - Knorr_S7_td_NADW_ad_2505m_LV_A (SPAdes) (version 2) | ecosystem: Environmental > Aquatic > Marine > Oceanic | place...
AATATGCCTTGTATAGATGGCGCGACTTGTGGGATTCTTAGGTAGCGGTTTACCATTTATATGGTCTCTAAGAATGATTTCATACATTGCACGTGTATTCGGTGACCAATGCGGGTTTCCATTAATAAATATCTCAGCGAGCTGCGTGAACGTGTGTTCTTTTTTCTTTTTCTTTATACCTAAGTGCTCTTTTATGAGCTCAGTAGAAACAAGGTCTTTAAATTTATAAGCGATTACCTTATTTCTTGTTTTTAGGCTACGGGCCATTCTTTGATTATCAAAGCTGACCGATACGTACCAGATTCCTTTATTTTTATACAAAGAAGCCATGATTATTTCCTTATTTTATGGCTTCCGGTGCTACATATATGCTACCTACGGATATTGTAGTGTGGTTAACTTTGTTACGTTTATTGACGACAAAGGGGCCGTAGCTCAGTTGGGAGAGCGCTTGACTGGCAGTCAAGAGGTCGTCGGTTCGATCCCGATCGGCTCCACAAATTAAGTTTTTAATCATATTTTTATTATTAATCATAAGATTGACCTTAAACTAAATGATGAATAAATTAGCTAAAGGATTTATCTGGAATGACTCGATTTAGATTATTATAGGATTTAATGAAGATCATTTATCGAATCCTAAAAATAGATAAGTAACTTAAAGGAATAGTATGATATGAATGTATATGTAGGAAACCTTAGCTATGATCTTTCCGAAGAAGATTTAAAAAGTGCTTTTGAAGAATATGGTGAAGTAACCTCAGCCAAGATTATTTCTGACCGCTACAGCGGTCGGTCCAAAGGTTTTGGATTTATTGAGATGACTTCTGATGAAGAAGGGAAAGCTGCCATAGAGGGATTAACTGGGAAAGAATTGGGAGGACGAGCAATAGTTGTGAATGAGGCTCGGCCCAGAAGATAATTTTATAACATATTTATTTGAATAAAAAAGCCGCCCATCTGTTGATTAGGCGGCTTTTTTATATGGAAATATTGAAAAATAAAGATATGGGATTGGAAAAATCCTATGAATTTTAAATAATATTAATTGAGTGGTTGTGGAAAAGAAAACAACTCCAAACATTGTTTATTCTACAGATCCTGATTTTGAGTCTGACTATAATGGGGATGTGGAAGCGCCAACGCAATCGAATCAAAATCTGAGAATCCACTTGGAACGTAAGCGTGGTGGAAAAATTTTAACTGTAATTCGTGGATATGTTGGCAATACCCAAAACTTCAATGAACTGGCTAGAGAACTTAAAAAAAGTTGTGGTGTAGGTGGTTCCGTTAAAAATGATGAAATTTTAATTCAAGGAAATGTTCGCGAAAAAGTTTTAAGCATTTTAACGGAAAAAGGCTATTCAGCGAAATTATCCGGTGGATAGATATTTAGGAAACGCAAAATAAGAGAAATAAATTTGGATATGAAAAACTTGAAAACAACATTATGGATAATTTTGCTGATTGGGATTTGGTCCTGCGTGGAAAAAGAACCAGCTGCAGAGCAAATTACTTTCTTAGTGACAACTAATGTAAGGGGTCAGCTTGACCCCTGCGGATGAAAGGCTAATCCTCTGGGCGGTCTGCCTAGAAGAGCAACTTATATCAGTGAGGTGAAAGATAGCGGTGTTGATCCAATTTTATTAGACGCTGGGGATGCTCTTTTTGAAAATTATTACCTCATAAATGGAAAAGTAGCTTCCGCGAAGCTAAAAGCAAAAACTATTCTAGAGTCTACTGCTAAAATGGGTGATTATATCTACAATGTCGGATACCAGGATCTAGCGGCGGGATTCGAATTTATCAAGGAAATGGAAGCCAGCTATGGTACACAGTACGTTTCATCTAACATTTTAAAAGCCGGTACAGATGAATTGGCTTTTAATCCTCATAGAATTATCAAACGTGGTGAATTGAATATTGGTATTTTTGGACTTACGACGAAACTCCCAAGTTCTGTTAATGCAATAATGGTTAAAGATTATATTCAAACAGCAAAGGAAAAAATTGCTGAATTGCGCCCACAGGTTGATGTGCTGGTGATGTTGTTGAATGCAACCCGGATCCAGAATATTGATGCGACGAATGATTTTGCAGGTGTAGACTATATTTTTTCTAGCCGAGAGACGACCAGAACTCGTCCTGAAACGGTCAAAAATACTGGAGAACCAATGGCTTACTGTTTTGGCATTCAGGGTAAATATATTGCCAGATTCGATGTAAACATATCAGACAAAGGTAAAGAAATAAAAGATATTACTGCTCCTATGATGACGGCATCCTTTTTTGAAAAAGGATTAAATAATCTTCAAAAAAGAGATCCGGATAAGCCATTAGAAAAAATTTATCAAAATAATCCAAATGTTCTGAAAATGGTACAACAATACAAACAGGGATTAGTTGAATCAAATTCAGGTCTTAACAATGTAACCAATCGGTCTTTTTATACACTAATTCCATTGAATGGTGGTGTAGCCAGTGAAAAGAATTTATTGGCTGTTGTAGATCAAACATTAAAGACTTGTAATACATTAGATAAAGAAGGCGCTATAAATTTGAACTAATGAATTTTCGCACCCCAATTGGCCAGGTTGCATTTCTTGTATTATTATCTTGTATTATTGGATTTGGGTCAAACCTTGTAAGAGCGGATAAAATCCCGTGGATTGCTGTAAAATTAGCCACTGCGGAATCGATTGATAAAGATGTGGAAACTGGTGAATCAGTCTTAGTGGCAATTTCATTAGAGCAGGCAAAAAACCTTTTCGAACAAGACATTCTTTTTGTGGATGCCCGAGATGAAGGGTACTATGACGCAGGTCATATTCAGGGCGCATTAAAAAATGCATTTTTGATGGAACTGATTTTTAATATAGAAGAACGGCAGAATAAGAGCGATGCGTTGGTGGTCTATTGTGGAGATCCCGGTTGTGGGGATAGTGAAGACCTGGCATATAATCTTCAGGATTCAGGATTTACAAAAATCTATGTATTCAAGGGTGGCTGGCTAGAATGGTCTAAAGCGGGTTACCCAAGTGAGACAGGAATATGATAGGTTATTTTAAATCGCAAATTGCATTCTTTTTCCGTATCATTATTGGGGTTGTTTTTATATATGCTAGTTGGGATAAAATTATTCATCCAGCGGAATTTGCCAAAGCAATTGGGAATTACCATGCCGTGCCTTTCGGACTAGAAAACCTGATGGCGATGGCAATGTCCTGGTTGGAATTGCTAGTCGGCATTTGTTTGATCGCTGGTATCATGGTAGATGGTGCTGCAATCATGAGTGTTGTCATGATGGTTGTGTTTATATTTGCTATTTCTCAGGCGCTGGCCAGAGGAATCAGTATTGAATGCGGTTGCTTCTCTGTCACTGAGAAAAGCGGAGACAATATCGGAATACAGACCATCTTAAGAGATATAGTTTATTTGGTCATGTCGCTGGTGGTTTTATACCGTTCTGAGAGAAAATTTGAATTCTTTCCAAAATCCGTTTGAAGGGTTTTGCTAATCCCTTTAAATTCGTATTGCCATAGCAATAGCACGGTATAGTTTTTAACAAAATTGCGAGAGTAGCTCAGCTGGTAGAGCACCACGTTGCCAACGTGGATGTCGCGAGTTCGAACCTCGTCTCTCGCCCTGAAAAAAGCCTCCAAACGGGGGCTTTTTTATTGTAATAATATTTTAGGTTGTATGGCAATTAAATTGTAAACTTGCCGCGCTACAGAGGATATATGTTCACTTTATTAGTTGGTTTTAATTTATTCCATCGTTTGAAGGGAAATCATCAAAGTAGTTGCAAATTATTGCATTGGTATAGTTAATTAAAATCAGGTATTTAAACCCTGAAAAGGATAAAAAATGAATATATATGTAGGAAATATTTCCTTTCAATTATCTGAAAGTGATTTAGAATCTGCATTTACTGAACATGGTGCAGTTGATACTGTTCGCATTATCTCTGACCGTGCTACTGGACGTTCAAAAGGATTTGGTTTCGTGGAAATGCCCGACCAGGCTGAAGGAGAAAAAGCTATTCAAGCATTGAATGGTAAAGAATTAGAAGGTCGCGAATTAAAAGTGAACGAAGCTCGTCCCAGGGAAGATAGACCCCGTCGTCCTAGATACTAATTAAATTTGGTATAGTAATTCAAATTCAGAATTATATCTGTATTTGGTAAAACATTATAAGCCTCCTTACGGGGGCTTTTTTGTTTTCTAAAGTAATAATAACTTAGCATTATGATATAATGTCTATGATATATGAAATTCGCCAGTGATTAGAGAAACTGTATGCGATACTTTTTAAATAAAGATGGAGGAAATATGCTGAATTTTAGGCCACTAGTTAAACTATTCCTTTTAACATTATCAATTCATATTCTATTTGCCGGAGATGATAATCTAGATCGTCTAAAGACTTTGGCGGTAAATGATGTTGAAGGTCAGGCGAAACTTATTCAAGTGATGGTCGATAAGATTTTTAGTTTTGGAGAACTAGGTTTCCAAGAATTTGAAACATCAAAATATCTTACGGAAATTCTTGAGAATAATGGCTTTAAGGTAGAAAAAGGGATTTCAGGAATACCTACTGCTTGGATGGCGGAATGGGGTAAAGGAAAACCTGTGATTGCACTTGGATCAGATATTGATGGTATTCCAAAATCATCCCAGAAACCAGGTGTCGCATATCATGATCCACTTATTGATGGTGCTCCAGGACATGGGGAAGGGCATAATTCTGGTCAGGCTGTCATTGTCGCAGCAGCTATAGTGGTCAAAAATATTATGGAAAAAGAGAATATAAAAGGAACGATTAGAATTTGGCCTGGTGTAGCTGAAGAATTGGTGGCCACCAAGGCCTATTTTGTTCGCGATGGTTATTTTAAAGATGTTGATGCATGTATTTTTACGCATGTAAGTAGCAATCTTTCCACAACGCATGGTCAGGCTAGTGGAAATGGTTTGCTTTCATTAGAATATACTTTTCAAGGTAAAACAGCACACTCTGCTGGTTCGCCTTGGCGAGGAAAAAGTGCGCTTGATGCAGTTGAATTAATGAATATTGGTTGGAACTATCGCAGAGAACACTTGCGGCCGCCTTATCGAGTACATTATGTCATAACTGATGGTGGGGATCAGCCTAACGTTGTACCACGAAATGCTTCTGTTTGGTATTATTTGCGTGAACTCGATTATGAGCATATCATGGAGCTTTTTGATTATTCAACTGATATTGCAGAAGGCGCTGCAAAAATGAGCGGAACAAAATTAATATCTACCAGAATATTAGGTTCTGCTTGGCCAAGGCATTTTAATGAGCCAATTGCTCAGGCTATGTATTCAAATATAAAAGAAGTAGGTCTTCCGGTTTGGGACAAGAATGATCAAGCATTGGCAAAAGCTGTTCAAAAAGAAGCTGGAAATAAAGAACTGAAAGGGCTCCCGACTGAATTAGATTCGTTACGAGGCCCTGTTTCAAGTAGGAATAATTGGGGCGGAGGATCAGATGATATAGGGGACATAAGTTGGACAGTTCCAACTGTTACGCTACGATTTCCATCGAATATACCAGGTCTTCCTGGACACAATTGGTTGAACGGAATTGCTATGGCTACACCCATTGCACATAAAGGTGCTGTTTCTGGTGCTAAAGTGACAGCTATGACATTGGTAGATCTTTTTACGGATAAATCTTTAATTAAAGAAGCAAAGAAGTATTTTAAGAATCAAACAAAGGAAACAAAATATCAACCTATGATTCGTCAGACCGATAAACCTGCTATTGAGTTGAATAAAGAGATTATGCGTAATTATAGAGATGAAATGAGAGATTTTTATTATGATCCTGATAAGTATGAAACTTATTTAGATCAACTTGGAATAAAATACCCCACAATTAAGAAGAAGAAATAATTACTATGGGTGATTATACCATCACTGAAATTGTCCAAATGCTAATCGGATTATTCCTCGGTATTGGTTTGCTCCAGTCTGGAACGGACAAAATTGTAGACTGGAAGGGTAACATGTCTTTTTTAACGGAACATTTTGCAAAAAACTTTATGCGCTCATTGGTGACCCCTATGCTGTTGGTTGTGACTGTTTTGGAAACCGTAGGCGGTATTCTTTGTCTGGTAGGCGTGGCTATGGCACTGTTGTACCAAAATTTTAATCTAATTTTGATGGGGATGATTGTAATTGCATTTAATTTTGTTGCTCTGTTTGCGGGACAGCGATTTTCCAAAGATTATGCTGGTGCAGCTGTACTGGTGAATTATTTCATATTGACCATTATTGGCATTTTAACGTATTCCTATTAAACTAAAATAGATATTAATGATCGAAATGAGGAAAAAATGAAAAGTCTGATAATGATAATTTTATCAGTGACTATTGGTGCTTGTGCACCACCACAGTTGAAAATAAATGATCCAACAGTAACATTGGGTCCTATTGCCTCAAAATATGAAACAGCGGGTAATCGATTGATCGCAGCGGCGCTTAAAGACACTTCCGGTTTTGAACGCTTGGCGGAAATGTGTGATACTTTTGGACCACGATTCAGTGGTACTGATAATCTTGAGAAAGCAATTGATTGGATTTTATCTGAAATGAACCGGGATGGTTTATCTAATGTACATGGTGAAGCAGTGATGATCCCTAAATGGGTACGCGGTAATGAATCGGCATCTATGATTTCTCCATGGAAAAAAGAACTTCATATGCTGGGTCTTGGGGGAAGCATTGGCACGCCACCAGAAGGTATTACAGCCGATATAATGGTTGTATCGAGTTTTGATGAACTGGAAGAGATGGCAGATGAAGCAAAGGGTAAAATTGTACTGTTTAATGTTCCATTCACAAATTATGGTAAAACAGTCCGTTATCGATCTGGAGGCGCAGTTGCTGCATCGAAAGCCGGTGCGGTAGCCAGTTTAATTCGATCTGTTGGTCCTTATTCAATGAATACTCCTCATACCGGTAACAGCCGATATGAAGAAGGAATACGTAAAATACCGCATGCCGCTATTACCGTTGAAGATGCTGCTATGATTGGGCGAATGGTAAACCGGGGCCAGAATGTTACCGTTAACTTAAAGATGGAAGGTCGCTACGAAGAAGATGTGCCATCGAGAAATGTGGTAGCGGAAATAATGGGAAGTGAATATCCTGACGAAGTTGTAGTGATGGGTGGTCATATAGACTCATGGGATGTAGGACAGGGGGCCATGGATGACGGTGGCGGCTGTGTGGCTGCCTGGCAAGCAGTGAAATTGATGAAAGATCTAGGACTTACGCCACGTCGAACAGTACGGGTTGTTTTATGGACTAATGAAGAAAACGGTCTACGCGGTGGAAATGCATACCGGGACGCGCACAAGGATGCGTTGGATAATCATGTTTTGGCAATCGAGTCTGATGGCGGCGTATTTAAACCAAGCGGGTTTGGCTTTAACGGTTCGGATGAGGCTTTTAATATGATCACGGATATTGGCAAACTTCTATCCCCAATTGAATCGGGAAAAATCACCAAGGGCGGAGGAGGTGCCGATATTGGCCCCATTATGCGCGAGGGGGTACCAGGTATGGGCCTAAGAGTGGATGGCAGCAAATATTTTTGGTACCACCACACTAATGCTGATACTTGGGATAAGCTGGATCGGGATGAATTTAATAGATGTGTGGCCACCATGGCAGTCATGGCGTATGTGGTAGCAGACATGGATGAGAGACTGCCTCGAAAAGTGGAGCAGTAATTCCACTATCTTAGAGGATTATTTTTCCCTAATTTAAAATATCATTTGTAGCAAACTTGGTTAAAAATATCTTTCAATATCTCCTGTTTTTTTCGGTTGGCTTATTATCTGCACAGTTAACTCGAGGAACAATTCAATCGGGACCAATTGATTATATAGATCAATTACCAGAGATACCCCTATGCGCAGTGCCTGGACTCACAGATTCATTTATTCAAAATCATATGGAAAAAATGAAGAATGAGTATCCAGAAATTTATCGTCGAATGCAGATTCCCCCAGCACGAAAAAAAGCAGCACAAATTGGTGATCTTGAAAAATTTTGGGTCATGGTGGATGATGGTTCAGGAGGAACCAAAAGTGAAGAGATAGTAGCAGAACTATTGGCTAAAGGTGATCACACTGCTATATGGGCCGATACGGCAGAAATAAGTAATTCCACAAATATTTCTGCTGCTTTGGCAACGTCTTATATTAAACTTCTGGAACAAGAAACCCCTGCTGGCTCAAGAAATCCATCGAAAGGAATTTATGATTTAGAATTGGAGTATTTTGGTTCACCACCGAATTATGACGGTGATGGAATAGTAGACTTTCTTTTTGCTGATATTTATTCTGGAGCTGGTGGTTATTTTTATCCTTTGGATCAAACAAATCAAACAGGCAGCAATCGTCGCGATATTGTTTATTTGGATACCCAGGCAAGCGTTTCATATGCGCAAGGTACATTATCTCATGAACTTCAACACGTGATCCATTACAATTATGATCAAAATGAGACTGTCCAGTTCAACGAAGGATTGAGTGAACTAGCCACCATCATTTGCGGTGGTGAATATATCTCGCATGCCCATTATTTAAATCAGGCAGATAAAATTGGATGGAATTGGGATTCAGATGCCGCTCATTATGCCATGGCGTCTTTATTTTCGGTTTATTTTGTTGAACAATTAGGGGATGGGGCAATCAAAGAATTTATCAAGTTAAATGCAGGTACGAATCCATTGAGGGGTTTGCAGGCGTTTGACCAATTGCTCAGAAACCATAATATTGGCCAAACACATACCGAATGGCTGGTTGATTGGTTTACGGCTAATTATCTGGATAATAAATCCATGAATTCCAAATATGGATATGATCTTTGGTTGCCAATGCGTGCAAGGTATACAGCAAAGCATTTATCTGGAAATGTGGAATCCACTGGAAATACAGTACAAGACTATGGATCAAATTATATTACTTATGAATCATCCGCTGATTCCATGGAAATCACATTTTCAGCTGCCAGCAGTGGTACGCCTTATATTCGTTCAATTGAGTACAATGATTCTTCTGCTGTAGTCAATACTCTATCTAATGACGTGAAACATCTCGTTTATCATTACAAACTAGATTATGACAATGATGGTGTTCATGACAGTTTGAAAGTGAGAAGCGCTTTATTTATTGTTGTGAACCAGGAAAGTTTCAGCCTGAAATATGACTATGTATCCACTGGCACCGATGCATCTGGTTGGACCGGTTTTGAAGAAATCGCTCATGATGATGGAGAATTAGATTTATTTACTACCTCAGATGGTGGTGAGTTTGGTTTTCTTGGCTGGGGAAATAACAGTACCGGGTGGGGCTGGGGAGTAAAATTTGACCCAAAAATGGCAATTAACCAGTTAGTAGAAATCAAGATTGTATTTGGGTTTGACCAGGAGTTTTCTGGATCTACTACGCCGGCTACAGCAGATAAAGATTTTAATATTCACGTCTGGGAAATTTTGGATGATGATGGAAATATTCGTGATGTGATGACGCCGCTATACTGGTCAACCCAACGCGCTTCACTCACAGGAGACTGGACCATTATAGATATGACACCTTATAAAGATGAATTATCTAATCTTGGTCCGATCGTTGTTGGGGTTGTAGAAGACGACACAGTTGGTACTTATTTCGGAATGGACCATCATGTAAATGATGAAAATTATACGTATGCCTTTAACTATAATGATGGAGGCACGTTAGATGAATTGTCTCAGTTTACTATAGGAGGTGAATCGCTTAGTGGCTGGAATTATTTATTTCGAACGTCATTTTATATTGCGGATAACACTGTACCACATCTAACGGCAGGATTTATGCAGAATCCAGTTTTTACTGATGAATTGAACCTATTTATTATTGGAAACTCTATGTTGGGTTCGGATTATATGACTGTCACAACAAAAAATGCAGGTTATGAAGAAATTTTAAATACACATATAATGGCAGGAAACGATTCGATATTGGTGACTGATAATTATCAGATACATGCTTCGGGTGCACTTGATATTAATGTCAAAGGCACGATGCGATATGGCAGAACCAATATGGATACTACTTTCACTTACAATGTGAATTACATCCTGGCAAGAGTAGGTGGTGATATTGCTTCACGGGATGGCCATTACCATATGAATATTAAGGAAAATAGCCTAGTTGAAGACGGTTATGTTATTGTTGGTAATGATGACAATAGTCCGGCAACCGCTAAAATGCGTACAGCCCTAGTCGATCAGATACATTCAATATATACTGTGGGCCCTGTTGGTAGAGATTTAGAAAAAGGTGCAAAAATATCAATGGACATGGGTACTCTTGATCCGGAAACGATATCCATTGGTTATTGGGATGGCGATGTATGGAGAGAATTGCATTCAACCCTTTCAGCTGATGGCAGGCGAATGGAAGCAATAGGGACCCATTTAGGACATTATACATTAATTCCCCGTGGAAGCGGAAGTCCATTAGCGATATCTGAAGAAGATATATTGCCAACGGAATATACTCTGTATCAAAATTACCCCAACCCGTTTAACCCGGAAACAATGATCCATTATGATCTTCCTAAAGGTGGACATGTATCTTTAGTGATTTATGATATATTGGGAAGAGAACTAATGCATTTAGTTAATCAATATCAGCCCGCAGGACGATACAATGTTTTATGGGATGGAAATAATGCCAAAGGAATATCGGCTGTGAGTGGTGTTTATTTTTTTAGAATTTCTTCCAATGGATTTTTCCAAACTAGAAAAATGGTGCTTTCTCGATAATGATACGGAAAATTACATTTTTAATTTTGTCATTTCTACTGGCAATTATTGCCTGTGAGGATAAAGTTAAACCTAATTATGATATTACTTTTGAGCCGGGTGAACTCAACTTTGGGAAAGTGGAGGCTAACCAAATTGCTTCACAGAAAATTCGTATTAAAAATTCTGATAAATCCACCGGTGCATTTGAAGGAAATATCGTCATTATGGATTCTCCGAAGTTTACAATGGATTTCAGTGGTGTGTTGACTTTACAAAAAAATGAATCCAAGGAGATTTATATTACATTTCGCCCAACTGGCGTTGAACAGTATACGGGGAAATTAGTGGTTTCCAATGATGAGGATTCTTTTTATGAAATGTATATTTATGGAGAAGGCGCTGCACCGGTTTCATTTACATATTCACCCAATAAGCTTGATTTTGGTTTAGTAAAAGAAAGTGACAATAAAGATTTAGACCTAACAATTACAAACAGTGCCAGTTCAGGATTTGATCTTGAAATCAGTTTTTCCATTTCATCAAGTGAATTTTCAGTTGTTGATGGTACTTCTAGTTATGTTGTTCCTCCAGGGCAATCGGTAGTGATACCAATCCGGTATTCTCCAACATCCACCAGTTTGAATGCAAGAATTACAATCAACCATAATAGTACTGTACAGAGTAACCCGTTATCGGTAATTCTTTCCGGGATTATGGATAAAACAACTGAAATAAATACTCTGATTACAGAAGGCTGGGAAACTTTTGAAAGTGGTAATTACAACACTAGTATTTTGAAATTTCAAGAAGCGATTTTTATGGCAGCGCTGCATACGACTTATGATAATATCCATGCTGAAGCGTTAGTAGGGCGAGGATGGGCATTAACATTTTCCCGTAATTATGGTAATGGCCACATCGATTTTAGTAAAGCATTGGAAAGCTATAATACTTCGATTTCAGATAATGCTCGTCTAGATGCGTTAGCAGGTAAAGCCATATCTGCTAGGTTAATTCATGATTATACCAGTTCAATTCAAGCAGCTATTGACTTGCTTGACCTTAAGGCTGCTTATCAATTTTCTCATAAAACATCAGTAGACTATAAAGATGTTCGCATGGCATTAATCCAATCTTATTTCAGTACTGGTCAATTCGCAAAATCGGCAGCTGAGATGGATATATTGGATCCGGATAATGCACCTCATTCGGATGATCCTGCAACTTTGCTTGCGGCGATCCAGACTTTATCCGGTTCGCTTTAATTGAATCTATCTGGTAAAACAGCAATTGTCACAGGCGCATCACGAGGCATTGGCCCCTACATTGCAAAAACACTCGCAGAGCAAGGGGTAACCGTCCTTGCTGTAGCTCGGAATGAAAACGGGTTACAGAAAACCAAGTCAGAAATTGAAAATTCTGGCGGCATCTGTCATATACATCCTTTTGATTTAGCTGATATCAATGCCCTGGAAGGGTTTGTAGATGATCTGTGGGATCAATATCACCCGATCCAGATATTGGTAAATAATGCTGGTATTGAGAAGTACAATCATTTTGACCAAGAAACAAGCGAGGATATATCGGCGATTATAAAAACAAACCTTGGGTGTCCCTTAGAGTTGACAAGATGCATATTGCCAAGGATGATTGAACAGCGAGAAGGACATGTTGTCAATATTGCATCATTAGCCGGCAAGAAGGGAGTGGCTTACAACACGATTTATTCGGCATCAAAAGCGGGACTATTAATGTGGGCAGATGGCATGCGCCAGGAGTTTATGGATTCACCTGTAGATATTTCGGTGATCTGCCCCGGGTATATTTCGGATGCGGGTATGTTTTATGATGGAGGTATTGACCCGCCAGCAATATTGGGCTCATCCAAACCGCAGAAAGTGGCTGATGCTGTAGTAAAAGCGTTACAGAAAGGTTCCTGTGAGATTATTGTGAATTCAGTTCCGGTTCGCTTTTTGCTTGCAGTTGGACAAATCTCATGGAGATTAGCGGATAATCTTGTGAAGTGGTTTGGAGTTACAGCACTGAGTCGGAAGCGAATTTCTATTTAGCCGCTTGTTTCTGCAGTTTTCTTAATTTTCTATTTTTCCACCATTTCACTGGTTTGCTATTCATGATTGGTCGCACGATAGGTTGTGATTTTTTCCAGATCCACTCCGGTAATGAAAAAACGAACATATTTTTGGGAAAAGGATCATTTTCATGTGCAGGTAAAATATAATTTGTACGGCGGTCTTTATACAAATCATATGCGATCCGGCCAATCGCAAAAAGGGAAAGTGAAGTAATCATGGGATAATAGTATTTACCTGTTTCTTTTCTTATGGGCGAAAAGTCAGGCGAATAAAGCTTTAATATCGGACCAAATGATTTTGATTGGATCATTTGTATTCCCATAATAGTGCCAATGGTAATAAGACCTGTTGTGAATCCTTTTCTTACCGAATATCCTAAATAGGATGGCCCTGATCTGATTTTATATATGTCATATAAAGAGTGGATTTTTTGTTCCATAGTCGAATCTATTTCATGGTATGTGGCTACTTCAGCGCCCGGTGGAAAATAAATAAGGTTATATTCTAAACTATCCCCATTATGAAAAAGAATATAGCCGTCTCTTTGTTGTAGATCGCTCATACGGTTTCTCAAAGATCTTGACTGATGGATCATCTTGCCAAAATGGTTATAGATTAAATAGACTTGATCCAGATCCAATGTATCATGATCAAGGCTATTGGCATGAATAAAATAGACTGTATCTTGAATGATGGAATCTACGATGACCGTATTGGCAGTTCCGTCAAGCTGTACCAGTATATGTCTTATATTTATTGTGTCGCCAGGAACGGGGTCTGTCGGAATTGGTCTCAGATAAATAGGGTCAGGGACGGGATAGTTGGCGATTTTGTATTTTGGGAATGGCAGTATATTGTAAATAGTTCCAACGTTAAGATTACTATCATCTAGGGAAATACGTTTTTTTATTTTATTCTCCGTCTGAAAATCGACAGTGATGATATATTCGCCACTCGGTACATTTTCAAATTTGAATTTTCCTCCTCCATATTTTTTTAAGAATTTTTTTGATGATCTTGTTTTCTGAATCATCTTTCCCAACGTGTCCAGTAGCATTATTTCTGTATTTGGGATTGGATTATTTTTTGCAAAGGCCGCTTCACCTTTAATGTTAAATAATGGATTTGTTTGTGTAAAACATAAAGAAAATAGAAAGAATAGGGCAGGTAGTACTTTCGAGATACAAAAATTCATTGTTTAAAATTAATAATTATCATTGAATTTTCAGGTTAAAATCATATTAATAATAGTTATTGTATAGTTTACACTAATATCCTGAAATTCCACTTGAACTAAATAAATGCGGAATTTCTTTGTTTGAGGAGCAAACAAAGAACGGTATTGCGCCACATACCATTATGAGTAAAAAACTCCCAAATAGCCACACCATCCTCGGCAATTCTCTGCCAAATATACGCCTATACAATTTTTTCATCTTATGATGAGTCAAATTATTATTATTTCTGATTCCAAGTATTTGTGTAATACATGAAGCGCAGTATAAAAATAATCGTTTTATTTAGTTTGCTGTCTTGCGTTTCAGCACAACCTAGTTTTCTTTCAGCACCACCTAAAATTTCTTTTTATTTGGGAACAGGTTTTTATAATCCCGGCCTGAGTGGCATTGATCCAGACTCTAATAGTGTTATTCCTAAAATGAATTTATTTCAGAGAAATTTGCTATTAAGTTGGATAAATGTTAAATATATGTTTTATCCCAATGCCAGGATTGGATATAGTCAATCCAGATCTTTTCATACGGGTACGATTGGTGAATCCAATTATAACAGGACCATTACCTTCCGCGAATTCAGCATTGAAACCTTTTATTTTCCATGGGAACGGGTGGAATTCAATTTTACGCTTGCTCCCATGTTTAATACGGGTAAAATTAAACTTACTGCCAGTGCTTCATCCGCTGACTGGGATTCATTTTTAAAAAATTTAGATGAAGATAATGATAATATAAACTTGACTGTTGAAGGAGTTATGTACAAAAACTGGCTGGGTTTTGCCAGTATGATTGGAGGCAGATATTATTTAAGCCCGTCAATGTCTATCGAAGGTCGCCTTGGCTATTATCGAAACTTTTATAGTCGCAAAAATTGGAAATTGGAGCAGTCCAATGTAATTGGACCAAAATTGAGCATTAAAAATTTACCCGTCTTCCAAATCTTTTATGTTATTGGTTTTTAATTCAATTAAAGTATAAGGAAAAAGTTATTTTTATATCTAAAGTGAATTGGATTAATTTTAATTAAGTTATCGACCAAGCACAACTGTTTAGAAACCACCAAATTGATTAGAATACTCAAAACAGCTCTTTTCGCCCTTGCGGTTTGTTCAATCATTCATGCGCAAGAGAACAAAGGTAAAATTATTATTTTAGACTTTGAAGTCTCAGATATGGAAGAATCTGAAGCAAAAATTTTATCGGATAGGTTTCGCAGTGAAATTACCAAGACCAAACTTTTTAGTATTGATGACAGAAAAGAGTCCATTCTTGCCATGATGCAAGCGGCAAAAGAGCAGGGTGGATGTATTACTGTTAATTGTGCAGAAAAATGGGGAAAAATGCTTGGTGCGCAGTTTGTGATAAGTGGTTCAATCATCAAGACAGGTAAAACAACATATACTGTTAAAGCGGATCTATTTACAGTTGCTAGTGCTCGGACTGAGCGAACAAAGGGATCAAATTACAATGGACCAATAGAAGGAATGTTAACGACAATGGAAGTATTGGCTTGGGAAATAATGGGGCTGGATGCACCACCATTACTCAAGGCACGCCAATCGGGAATCAATACAAGTGAAATGTTCACTATTGCTGTAATGGATTTCAGTGGATCAGGCATTATTCAAATGGAGGCAGAGGCGCTTTCAGATGAATTTGGAAAAGAAGTTGATAAAACAGGTATGGTAGCGATGATTTCTAGGGATGTAGCAAAAAATATTCTAATGGAATCAAAAGGGTGGGGTGGCTTTACAGCCTGCATGTCTCGTAATTGTGCCGTGGAAACTGGTGCCCTAATAGGAGCGCAATACGTGGTCGGTGGCTCTATTAGTAAAAATGAAAATACCTATGAAATTATACTGAAGCTTTTTTCGGTGGTGACAGGTGTAGTAAAAGCGACTCGGGAAGTGAAATATAGAGGTCCGGTGGATGGCCTGGTGGTCGAAATAAGAATTCTGGCCTGGGATCTAATGGGACTGAAACCACCAAGATCCTTAAAGGCAAGCCGGAAGGGAAAAATCGTGGGTCCTTCTCTCATGGAGATCATGCAATCACCACGTTACAAACCCATGGTATTATCAACCTTTGTTCCGGGGCTGGGGCAGTTATCGGTTGGTAAACGTAACTCAGCTCGCTTGTATTTTGGCACGGTAGTTTTTGCTGCTGGAATGGTGTACTATAATTATTCCGAATACGATGGCGCATACAAATGGTCTGACGAACTGTATTATGATAATTATTTGCTGCAGAACACCTCTGAGGACATGTTAGAGTATGAGAAAAAGGTAAAACGAGCGGTCAAAGATATTGAATGGCATAATGACCAAATGAGATTATTTGCAGGAATTAGTATTACTGCGTGGTTAGTGAATATTATAAATGCCAATACACTTGGAAAGCCACTGGCAGAAGAACTCCCTTGGATGATCGCATTAAATCCAACTATGGGTATTGATTATAAACCAGAATTAAATGCACCGGTATTAACATTAAGTATTGACCTGCCAAGCCGATGAAGAAAATTATTATTTCATTTTTGTGTTTTATCATGTTTTTGGCTTGTGAAGTGCCCGAATATGACTTTAATGAGTTTTATGATGCGGATCCACCGGCGCTTGTGTTTCAACCTTTCTTGAAAAAGGTCGTCGCCGGTTCAGTGAATCGGGTGGATATTGAAGCATTGGAAATCAATGGAACTGCGGGAATGTATATCAAGATGGAATACGATCCAGATTTTGTTGCCATCAAAGAAGTTGTAGCAGGAGAATTTTTTACCAGTACAAACCAACCCATGGCTATCGTAGAAGATAAAGGCACCTATATAGAAATTTATATTGTATATCTCTCTGATGGCATTAGTCAGTCTGCAAGTGGAAGTGGCGTTGTTGTAGAAGTTGCTTTTGAAAGTCTTAAAACAGGAAAATCACAACTGAATATTTCGGATCAATCCAAGGTAGTTGATGCGAATAATGAGGGCCTTGTTATGAACACTTTCGGATTTTTCATTATTGATGCCAGATAAAATACTCAGATAAACTTTCATCAATCTCAATGAAAAAGAATAATCAAATTCAGTCAATTTTAATCTTCCTGGTCGCACTCGGTGTTTCAGCTGATTACACCATCGCCCAGGGCGCCGCCCAGGGCAATTTGGTAGCTGGCGCGTATCATACGGCGGTGATCTTAAACGACGGTAGTGTCAAAACCTGGGGAAGTAATAGTCATGGACAGCTGGGCCAAGGAATAGCAGGTAGTCCAAACTCTCAAGGTGATGCCGCCGGTGAGATGGGGGATGACCTTTCGAAGGTAGAATTGGGAACAGGCCGAACTGCAGTTCGCATTGCTGCGGGATCGTACCATACGGCCGTTATATTGGATGACGGAAGTGTGAAAGTCTGGGGTAAAAACCAAAATGGTCAACTCGGTCAGGGGAATCGAACACAATTAGGGTATTATGCTAGTGATATGGGCGATAACCTTACTGCAGTGGATCTTGGTACTGGTAAAACGGCTGTTGCCATAGCTGCAGGTACTGAACACACGGCCGTGATTTTAAACGATGGGAGCGTAAAGGCTTGGGGGTTCAATAGCTATGGACAGCTTGGCCTGGGGCATTCAGAACATATGGGTAATGATGCCGGTGAGATGGGCGATAATCTTCCTGCTGTTGACTTAGGTACAGGTCGAACGGCGGTTGCGATCGCTGCAGGCAATAGTGTTACTGGTGTTATTCTTGATGATGGCAGCGTAAAAATATGGGGATTTGATATTGCTGGAGTGTTGGGCCAAGAGCGTTATGGTAATATCGGTAATGATCCCAATGAGATGGGTGATAATCTTCCTGCGGTTGACTTGGGTACAGGTAAAACAGCGGTTGATATTGCCATTGGAGGGAATCATGTTGTTGTCCTTTTAAATGACGGCACCATAAAAGCCTGGGGTAATAACGGGGATGGGGAATTAGGACAAGGGCGTGATAATAATCATATCGGTGATCAGACTGGCGATATGGGTGATAATCTTCCAACGACAAATTTACCGGATGGCCTCACGGCAATTGGTGTTGCAGCAGGGTTTAACCATACCATAGCAATTTTTAACAATGGTACTGTGGGGGTTGTAGGGAAAAATCACTATGGTCAATTGGGCCAGGGAAATACAGATGATGTAGGTGCTAATACATCAGATAAAATGCTAATAGTTGATGTTGGAACAGGTCGAACGGTTATTGCGATTGCTGGCGGTAATGAACATAGCGCAGTTATTTTAGATGACTGTACTGTAAAAGCATGGGGTGTCAATAACGTTGGTCAACTTGGGCAAGGTAATACAGATATGATCGGTGATACGCTTGGTCAAATGGGTGATAATTTGTCCGGTGTTGATCTTGGTACAGGAAAATGCGCCGCTACAACACGAACCGCAATTTCCGGCGGGCCTTCCATAACGTTTGGTCCTGATAATTCCTCTACAAATATAGCGCGTACCTCAAATATTGTTATTCAATTTAATGAAGCGATTCGAAAAATAGATGATTCGGATTTAACAGATTCGAATGTCGATGCATTAATTACGCTAAAAGACACAGATGCCAGTGGTGCAGACATTGTATTTAATGCCACCGTCAATACATCAAAAACTGCAATCATTATTAACCCCACCGTTCATTTATCGGCAACTCAATCCGTTTATGTTGCCATCGGAGCTACCGTTGAAGATTTACAGAACAATGCAATACTGGCTAAGAATATTACGTTTACCACGGGCACAGTCCTGCCGGGACAGCTCAATCATAATATTGCAAGTGGATTTAAGCGCACAGCTGTCATCTTAAATGATGGAAGTATTAAAGACTGGGGCCGAAACGATTTTGGCCAATTGGGTTTAGGTAACACCAATACTTTGGGTGATGCATCCGGTGAAATGGGAAATTCCCTTGCCAAGGTAGATTTGGGCACAGGCCGGACTGCTGTTGCAATCGCGGCTGGACACAAGCACACTGTTGCCATATTAGATAATGGTCAGGTAAAAATCTGGGGTGAAAATTCTTTCGGTCAATTAGGACAGGGGAATATAAATCATCTAGGTAATGAAGCCAGTGAGATGGGGGATAATCTTATTGCAGTCGATCTGGGTACAGGAAGGACGGCAGTTGCCATTGCTGCTGAAAAACATACTGCTGTGATACTGGATGATGGCAGTGTAAAGGCGTGGGGAAGTAATGCTTATGGACAACTGGGTCAGGGGAATAAAGATAATATCGGTGATAATCCCAATGAGATGGGGAATAATCTTACTGCAGTCGATCTAGGTACAGGGCGTACAGCAGTTGCCATTGCTACTGGTCGATATAGTACTGGTGTTATTCTAGATGATGGCAGTGTTAAGGTGTGGGGAAACAATACTTATGGACAGCTTGGCCAGGGAAATACAACCAAGATTGGTGATGGTGCCAATGAGATGGGCAATAATCTTTCTGCAGTTGAACTGGGCACAGGAAGGACGGCAGTTGCCATTACAGCAGGTATAAATCACTATGCTGTAATTTTAGATAATGGCAGTGTCAAAACATGGGGAAGAGGTAATTATGGTAAATTAGGTCAAGAACATAATAGTACTATTGGTAATGGGCCCAATGAAATGGGAGATAATCTTCCGATAGTAGATCTAGGTATAGGCCGGACAGCCATTGCAATTGAAGCAGGATATCAACATACAACAGTTATATTGGATAACGGCAGTGTAAAGGTGTGGGGAAGAAATAATTATGGACAACTGGGTCAGGGTAATACGGATGATATCGGTAATGCATATGGTGAGATGGGGGATGCTCTCAGTGCAATAGATTTGGGCACAGGTGTACAAGTTTTAGGAATTTCAGGAGGCGGTCACCATACATCAGTGATTCTAGATGATGGTAGTGTAAAAGCCTTCGGATTAAATGATTATGGCCAACTGGGGAAAGAAAATACCAGTAGACTTGGCAATGCCGCCAATGAAATGGGAAGCAACCTTACTGCTATTGATTTGGGAACAGGGCTGGATGCTGCGACCACCTCCCTTTCAATTACTATAGATTTAGTTGCACCTACAGTGACCTTTACACCAGTAAATGGCACAGCCAATGTTTCATCAAGTGCAAGCGTTCTGATTGCTTTTAATGAGCCGGTCCGAAACACAGATAATTCGGCCCTGAGTGATGATAATATTGATGCGCTCATTACGCTAAAAGATACGGATGCAAGTGGGAGTGATATAGCTTTTGATGCGACAATTAATTCTACAAAAACACTGATCACTATTGTACCTAATAGTTATTTCAGTTCACTCCAGAATGTCTATGTTGCTATAGGAGCAACAGTGGAAGATGCGTCTGATAATGCAATCGCTGCTACTAGTATAACATTCATATCCACAGATACTGAAAGCCCCGGTATTACCTGGTCGCCTGTTGATGGGTCGACCGATGTACCGGTCAATACCGATGTGTTACTTAGTTTTAATGAAAAGGTGCGCCATAGTGACAATACAAGCCTAACCAATGACAATGTGGATGCGTTGATTACCCTTAAAAATAATGATGCCAATGGAAGTGATATTGGTTTTGATGCCACTTTATCCAGTACCGCATCTGCTTTGGATTTTGGGGGGCCCTCATCTGGGGAGCAAGATTATGTAGTAATACCTCACTCAGACATTTTGGGTTTTGGGACGGGGAATTATGCTTATTCTATCTGGTTTAATACGAGAAATTTAACCGGCGGCGGCGCTCAACAAATATTTACTAAACGAATTGAAGGAGGAGGAAATTATGAAGTTCAGCTTTCTTCTAGCGGGGCTATATACACTTGGACGGGGAATGGCATAACTGGTAGTGGATATACTGGGATTGTTGATGAGGATATTTGGAACAATATTATTGTCACCAGGTCGGGAACAACGGTTACTATCTATTTAAATGGTATTCAGGTAGGCCAACAGACCGCCATCGATGGGAACACAACAAGTACTGGGGATTTATACATTGGAAAAGATGCATATTTTGGCGAATGGTTTAATGGATACATTGATGAATTTAGTATATGGAATGAAACTTTAACTGCAGATGAAATAACCGCACTTTATAATTCGGGTAACCCGGTTGTCACTACATCGAACTCTGGAAATTATACATCCTCCTCCGCTGTGGTCGGCTATTGGGATTTTAATGAGGGTACCGGAACAATACTTAATGATAAAAGTGGTAACAATAACCATGGTACGATTTCTGGCGCAGAATGGACCAGTGATGGACCCGGATCCGGTGGCAATACAGTCATTAAAATTGCGCCAACAAGCGACTTTAATTCAGGCCAGATTGTATATACGGCCATTGGTGCGACTGTAGAGGATTTGTATGACAATCCAAGCACAGCTTCCAACACCACATTTACGATAGCTGATATTCTTAAACCGACTGTTATAGTTTCCCCATCGGATGGTAGCCAGGGTGTTGAGGTAAGCAGCAATATTACTATTACATTTAATGAGGCAGTGCGACACCTGGATAATACGGCACTGTCGGATCTAAATGTTGATGCGCTCATTACGCTGAAAGATACGGATGCCAACGGCAGTGATATATCCTTTGACGCAACTATCAACACAGATGGGACCATAATCACAGTTGATCCGGTGAGTGATTTCAGCTCAGTTCAAACCGTGTATGGCGCTATCGGTGCAAGTGTTGAGGATGCATCTGATAATGCCATTGATGCTGGTAACATCACTTTTACGACAGCTGACACACAAGGCCCAACTTTTATTTGGAATCCGACTAATGGGGCTACAGGTGTACTTGCTGATGCCAATGTGACCCTTACATTCACTGAATTAATTCGTAAAGTAGATGATACAGATCTTACTGATGCGAATGTAGATGCACTGCTTACTTTGAAAAATGATGATGCCAACGGCAGTGATATTTCTTTTTTTGATGCGACTGTATCTTCGGGTGGTGGGGTTTCATCTTTATATTTTGATGGAGTAAATGATTATGTAACTGTCCAAAGGGAAGTGCAGGATGATATCACGCTTCAAGCTTGGGTGAAAACAGAAACTTCCAGGTCAGGATCCAGGTTTTACCAGGGTCTAGGTATCGTTTATGCAGATTTCCCATCACGTGCATATGATTTTGGAACATCTATTTTAAATGGAAAATTTTCTTTCGGTACAGGATTTTCAGATGAAACAATTCAATCAACAACTTCAATTGATAATAATGAGTGGAATCATGTGGTGGCAACTCGAGAGAAATCCACCGGTACAATTTCAGTTTATGTAAATGGTACATTAGAGAATTCACTTACAACCGACAATAAAGAGTCATTAACAGATCAAGCCAATATACTTATCGGAGCCAATACCATTGATTCACGATACTTTAAAGGACAGATCAGAGAAGTGGCCGTGTGGACCAGCGCCATATCATCTGATGGTGTTGCGGCACTTTACAACTCTGGATCGCCTTTAAATGCATTAGCGGATGCTGGAGATTATACGTCATCCAGCAGTCTGCAAGGGTATTGGAAATTTAATGATGGTACAGGGTTAACAGCAGCGGATGCAAGTACCAGCAATAATGATGGGACCATTAATGGGGCGGTGTGGAATTCTGATAACATTGGTAGTTACACCATTATTACCATGAACCCGACGAGTGACTTTAGTTCATCCCAGGTGGTTTATGCGGCAGTAGGTGCAACGTTAGAAGATGTATCTGACAATACGCTTAGTGCTTCCAGCACAACATTTACTGTTCTGAATTTTGATGCGCCAAGAATATTAAGCGGTACACTGGCTGCAGACAATAGCTATGTGCTGATTGAAGTCAGTGAAGCCGTTTATAATTCTACCAATGGTTCGGGGGCACTGGATATATTAGACTTTAAATTAGTTTTCAATCAAAATGATGGTACGGCTAGTGGTGTGGCTATGTCAGGGATTAGCAAATCGGATGGCAGCGCATTAACTGGTGGTGAAACTGTTATCCGGCTAGGCTTACAGGTCACAGGCAAGCCCTCAGGCGTAGAGACAGTAGCTTTTTATCCGGTAAATGAATCTTCAATATATGATGCTGCCAATCCGGCACTTGCGATGGGTACCGCACAAACAACAGGCCCATTAACGCTTAATGACCAGGTGCCGCCAATTATGGTATTTTCACCAGGGCATGGAGTAAGGGGTGTAGGCATCGGCAGTATGGTTACGATTTCTTTTTCAGAACCGGTCCGAAAAATAGATAACAGTATTTTAACAGATGAAAATGTAGACGCATTAATAACCCTTAAAAATACCAATATTAGTGGTGCGGATATCCCTTTTGACGCCACGGTAAGTACCAATAAAAAAACAATTACGATTGATCCTACTGAATATCTTGAAAGCCTTCAATATGTCTATGTCGCCATTGGATCATCCCTTGAAGATTCTTTAAATAATGCGATTCCCGATTCAAGTGTCACTTTTGTTGTTGCTGATGTGGAGGCCCCAATTGTTGTATTTAATCCGGCGCACGGCGATACGGGTGTAGCATTTAATGAAAATATAACACTTACATTCAGTGAGCCTATTCGACATAAGAATAACGAAGGTCCTATTGCTGACAGTGCTTTAGACACTATTATTACTTTGAGAGATACGGATTCCACAGGCAGTGTGCTAAGTTTTGCAGCTACGATCAATGCGTCCAAAACGATTATTACCGTTAATCCAGGTGAATATTTTTCGAATCATCAAATCATTTATGTCGGTATTGGTGAAACAGTGGAGGATACAGTCGGTAATCTAATCAATCCAGCCTATGCTATTTTCACCTCGCAGGCAGATTGGGCTCCAGTGGTTATTTTCAACCCGGCTCATAATGATGTCAATGTACCGTTAGAAAGCAATATTACGCTGACATTCAGCGAGCCGGTACGGTACTTGAATAATTATGCAATCGATAATTTCAGCATTGATGATTTCCTCACACTCAAGGACACGGATATAAATGGTAATAATTTAGCCTTTGACGCAAGCATTAGTTCAGAGAAGGCTATGATCACGATTGATCCGGAATACCACTTCAACAGTCAGCAAAAAATCTACGTTGCGATTGCGGCTGGATTAGAAGACTCTTTAAACAATGCCTTATCTCCGCAAAGCGCCACCTTTACTACTCTGGATACAAATTCACCATCAGTGATTTTTGATCCGTCAGATAAAAGCATCAATGTGCCAAGAAATAAATCGATCACCATTTCGTTTACTGAACCGGTACGGTCCATATCAAATCTTCCATTTGATGATAGTAGCGTGGATGATGTAGTCCAATTAAAAGAAATAAATATCAATGGAACAGATATTCCATATGGTGCCACCATAAATGCTGAAAAAACGGTGATTACTGTTGATCCATTAAGTGACTTTAATTTTCAACAAACAATTTATGTTGGTATTATTAATGCTATAGAAGATACTTCCAATAATTTAGTAGGAACTGCATCCAGCATTTTCACAACTGAAGATGATCCCTTAAAAGGTCCAAGTATCATTAGATTAAGTCCTCCAGATAACAGCGTTGATGTAAGTCGTGACCCAATCTTGATTGTAACGTTTGATGAAAATATTGTGGGCGGTACGGGTTCAGTCATTATCTATGAATACAGCAATGAAACCACGAATGAATTTGAAAAAATAGATATGGAACTTGGAGATTTAATACAAATTAATAGAAATAAGCTTTTGATTAACCCTGAAAAGGAATTTAAAAGTTTAACTTCTTATTATATCTTATTTGGTGTTGAAACTATAATTGACGCTGGAGGAAATGTTTCTACAGGAATATTGGATAAGGATACCTGGAATTTTACCATTCGAGATTTAACTTTACCTTTGGTTACTATTTTACCAGCCGATAGCCGAAATGATGTACCTATTGATACCAATGTGGTACTTACGTTCAGTGAGCCGATCTACCATTTAGATGGCAGTACACCTTCTTTATCGACCATACGATCAAATTTTGTATTTCAGACCAATGATTCGGATCGAAGCCAGTTTAATATAAGTTATGATTTGAGTGTAAGCACCGATGGGCTAACCTATACGCTGGATCCAAAAGTAAACTTCTTTTATGCTCAGGATTACATTATCACTGTCAAAGACC
>Ga0208113_1000302_pt1 | contig 25324 bp, 20 predicted proteins | sample Knorr_S7_td_NADW_FD_185598 | JGI IMG/M metagenome (GOLD analysis project Ga0208113, IMG submission 185598) | Marine microbial communities from Southern Atlantic Ocean transect - Knorr_S7_td_NADW_ad_2505m_LV_A (SPAdes) (version 2) | ecosystem: Environmental > Aquatic > Marine > Oceanic | place...
TGAATTGATCATCTAACTCTTCGATATCAGCAACAAGACTTTCAGCTCGTCCTTGGCCACTTGAGTGCAGCTCTAATAAACGGTCACGACCACTTTCCATTTGTTTACGAAGCTTAGCATTTTGGCTGGCAACTTGTTCTAGTAGTGGGTCTAGCTCTTCTTCGTCACAGTTGTGTGCACCAATAAACTCAAGTAGTTCTTCGCCATACTCTTTATACAGCATTTGTCCTGTTGTCGATGTTGTTTCAAACGCATCTAAACCTTCGTTGTACCATCGAAGTAATACTTCTTGTGCGGTGTTTTCGAAATACGGTACGTGGATGTTTACGTCTTGCGTTTGACCAATACGGTCAAGACGACCAATGCGTTGCTCGAGTAAGTCTGGATTAAGTGGTAAATCAAACAGTACTAAGTGATGCGAGAATTGGAAGTTACGACCTTCAGAGCCAATTTCAGAACAAAGAAGAATTTGTGCGCTGTCGTACTCATCGGCAAAGTAAGCTGCTGCACGGTCACGTTCTACAATCGACATGCCTTCATGGAAAACTGAGGCTTTAATTGCTTCACGCTCACGTAAAATCTGTTCTAGGCTAAGTGCGGTTTCGGCTTTAGCGCAGATAAGCAGTACTTTTTCGTGTTTAAGGGTTTTTAATGTTTCGATTAACCAATCAACACGTGGGTCAAATGCGCCCCAACTGGCATTTTCACCCTCAAACTCTTGGAATATTTTTTCAGGGAATAAAGCGCGAAGAGCAGTTAGCTCTGCATTTTGAATACCAGCCATGTTACCCAGTACTGACATCGCCGTTTTATATTGTTTAGGCATCGCCATTGGATAAGCATGAAGTTTACGGCTTGGGTAGCCATCAATTCCGCTACGGCTATTTCTAAATAAAATACGACCTGTACCATGGCGGTCTAGCAGCATTGATAAAATTTCGTTACGTGCCGTTTCATCACCTTGCTCTGCTTTGGCTAAAAGCTCTGTGATATCAGTTTCTTTTAATAGCTCTTTTAATGTTGCTCTAGATGCATCATCAAGGCCTTTTTCACCCAGTAATTGGTTAGCAGCTTCGGCAACCTCTTTGTAGTTACTTTCTTCTTCAACAAACGCATCGTAGTCGTAGAAACGATCTGGGTCGAGTAATTGTAAGCGGGCAAAGTGACTGCGGTGACCAAGTTGATCTGGCGTCGCAGTTAATAAGATAAGGCCTGGAATGTCTTGGCTTAACTCTGCCATACGTTGGTATTCAGTGCTTGGCTTACCATTGTTGATACTTAAATGGTGCGCTTCATCAACCACTAATAAATCCCAATCAGCCAGCGTAGCTTGCTCAAACCAGCGTTTTTTCTTGCTTAAGAACTCAAGGCTAGTAAGTACTAACTGTTCTGTTTCGAATACGTTTGGTGAGTCTGCAAATGCCTCATCACAACGTTCTTCATCAAAGATTGAAAAACGTAAGTTAAAGCGGCGTAGCATTTCGACTAACCACTGATGCTGTAAGTTTTCAGGCACAACAATCAATACACGGCTAGCACGGCCACTGATGATTTGCTGGTGTAAAATCATACCTGCTTCAATGGTTTTACCTAACCCCACTTCATCAGAAAGTAATACGCGCGGCGCAAAACGTTTACCCACTTCTTGTGCGATATAAAGCTGATGCGGAATAAGGTTTGCACGTTGACCAATTAAACCTTTTAAAGGTGATTGCTGGCGCTCAAACTGGTGCTGCCAAGTTTGGTAGCGCAGCGTATAGCGGTCAAAGCGGTCTACTTGGCCTGCAAATAAACGGTCTTGTGGTTTATTGAATTTGATAAAGTGATCTAAAAAGGTTTCTTTTAACTGCGCTTTTTCACCATTATCAACGCGAGTGCCGTGATAGCATAGTAACTCGCCTTGCGCTTCAACAGACTCGACTTCTAATTCCCACTCTTCAACGCTGCGAATAATATCACCTGGATTAAATGCGACACGAGTAACAGGTGCTTCTGTTAAAGAATAAACTCTGTTTTCTCCACTGGCTGGAAATAAAATGCTGACCTGACGGCCTTCAAGGGCAACAACGGTGCCTAATCCTAAATCTGACTCAGTATCACTGATCCAACGCTGACCTAAGGAAAAATTCATGTATGTCTCGTCTATGAAGAAAAAAGGCGGCTATGTTACCTGTAACGCCATGCTACTTCAAGGCAGTAAACTCGCCGCACACAATTAAATTTAGTCAACCTTTTTAAGTCATTATAAAGGGTAAAAATTGTATGTATTTTAACCAGTTAAATAATTGTATATTTGTTTGTCATAAAAAGGACTTTTGTCGTAAATAGACTAAACTGAGTATATACCTGACGAATAAATCATAGCTTCATCCGCCGCTTGTTTAGTTTATTGGGTATAGCATAAAAATCATAAAACGTAAGGAAAGTGCTATGGAAAAAGCTTCGAACCTTGATAGTAAAATGTATGTGCTCGATACCAATGTATTACTCCACGAACCCCTCGCTTATTTATCTTTCCAAGAACATGATGTCGTTATCCCGATGACAGTATTAGAAGAGCTCGACCACATTAAAGATAGGAAACATGACGTCAGCCGTGACGCCCGTGTTGCTATTCGTGGTTTAGATGAAGTGCTAAAGGACGCTTCTCCAGAGCAAATGTTGCAGGGTGTCGCGCTCCCCAGCAATAAAAAGGCTAAAACAGAATCTCGTGGTCGCTTAATTATCGTTAATGACCATTTATTTGCAGACAGTATTTCGGGGTTACCTGGCAACGAAAACGACCATCGCATTATCAATTGTGCTGTTCATTTGCAGAAGCAACACAGCGATAGCAAGGTTGTGCTTGTCACCAAAGACATCAATATGCGCCTCAAGGCGAAAGGGGCAGGGCTTAAATTTGTTGAAGACTACAGAACAGACCAATTAATTGATGACATAGCGTTGCTTACTAGCGGCTATAAAAAAATTGACGGTGATTTTTGGCAGCAGGTTGGAGAATGCGAAACAGAGCAGCAAGGCCGAGATACCTATCATCATGTGGCAAAAAGCACGATTAGCGATGTGTTCTGTAACGAATACATTTTAGATGAAAGCGACCACTTTGCGGCTCGAGTAACAAGCTACGATGATAAACAAATTACTTTAAAAGATATCAGTGTTGAGCGTTTGATGAGCCATACCGCGTGGGGTGTTAAACCAAAAAATGTGTATCAAGGAATGGCACTTGATGCGCTGCTTGACCCAAGCATTGAGTTGGTGATTTTAACTGGCCCCGCTGGTTGCGGGAAAACTTTACTCGCTCTTGCCAGCGCCCTTGAAATGATTATTGAAAAAGGCATTTACGATAAAGTTATTGTCACTCGTAATACCCCAGAGATTGCTGAGTCGATAGGTTTTTTACCGGGCACCGAAGAAGAGAAAATGGCGCCGTGGTTAGCTGCTATCACCGATACGTTAGAAGTGCTGCATAAAGGAGATGAGAATCCGATTTCAAGCCGTAATTACATTATGGAAAAAGCCAACGTACAGTTTAAATCGGTAAACTTTATGCGTGGTCGTAGTATTCAAAATGCTGTTGTTATTTTACAACCCCGAATTGGGGATATTTTAAAGTTTTTACCCCCTTGTTTTTATTGGCCTGTAGAAAAAGTAAAAAGAATTTCCAAAAAAATTGATTACCTTAGCTACTCTGAGCAGTCTCTCAACAATAAACCTTTACTCAAAATTTGTAATTTACAAGAAAAGTACAACACAAAGCCTAGCAACGATTCAATCTTTTGGGAGGCTGCGTAATGAAAAGCTCTATTGATAATCGAAATCCTCGTGTACTAGACACATCTGCATTAGTACATGATCCAAAATCTATTTTTAGCTACAAAGATGATATTTACATCTGTCTAACTGTCCTTGAAGAGCTTGATAACCTGAAAGAAAGAACTAATAAATCGGTAAGTGCCGATGCCCGTATGTGCATTAGAATGCTTGAAGACATTATAAATGGACATACAGCCGAGGAAATGGAAATAGGTATTCCTTTACCATCTACCGAAACAGCCCAGAGAGGAAAGCTTTTCATTGGAATTGACACTCAATTGGATCTGGCTAAGGAGTTAAAGCACGGGATAGGAAGTGATGCTGATAACAGAATAATTAATTATGCTTTATATCTTCAAAAAGAACTCAATAAAGACGTAATAATTGTTAGCCGTGACATTAATATGCGCTTGAAAGCTCGAACCGTAGGGGTCATGGCAGAAGACGTTGCCGTAGATAATCAAATATCAGATATTGATCTTTTATACACAGGGGTACAAGCCTTTAAAGGAGATCTTTTTGATCGAATTAAATCAGACAAAGACTTCAAGGTTTCAGGAGAAGTTTATACTTTCCCAATAAGTCTATTTAATGATGAAGTTCAGCCAAACATGTATTGGTACGATGAAGCTGGACACATTGGGCGAATTTCAGAAGTAACAGATACTGAGGTATTCACAAAGCTATTGCCTCGTAAACAAGAAAAAGTATGGGGCATTTTGCCTAAAAATCAGCGTCAGTCGGTAGCTTTAAGCCAATTAACAGACCCTTACTATGATTTAAATATCATCCTTGGTCCTGCTGGCTCCGGAAAAACTTTTTTGGCAGTTGCTTCGGCGCTGCATCAAGTATTGGAGTTGAAAAAGTACAAAAAAATCGTTGTGGTGCGCTCCAGAGACTTTATGGACGACGATCCGGGATTCTTACCGGGGGATTTAACTGAAAAATCAATGCCTCTTCTGGCAGGTATTACTGACGCATTAATTTCGATGCACTCGGATGATAATCATGAAGGAAATATTCACGCTACAGTTGAACATGTGATCGAAAGAGCTAATATAGAATTTACCAGTATGGCTTATTTTCGTGGCCGTTCAATAGACGATGCTGTTTTAATAATTGATGAAGCACAAAATATGACCCGTGCTCAAATTAAAGGAATGCTTAGTCGCGGTGGCAAAAATTGTCGGACAATCGTATTGGGCAACCTAGCCCAGATTGACGATAAGTTTGTAACACCTGCTTCTTCTGGTGCAAGTGCGGCTGTTAATGTGTTTCGTCATTATGAAAAAGGATCAGTGCTGATTTTTGATGAAGTAGAGCGTAGTAGCTTGGCTGAATTCACTGAAAAGAATATGTAGGCATCAAACTACCATTCACATTTCCTTATAATATTGCGACAATGGCCACTGCTTTTTGCAGTGGCTTTTCAGAGAAGCCCGTTCCCACGAAAACAGGACGAAATGGATTTACTCTGAACTAAAAGATTAAATATTCACATAAAAACTGAGTGACATAGGTGCGTGGCCTAGCGTTGCCGTTTTTTGGTGTATTGATGTCTTTTAAAAAAGAAGACCTGCTAGTAAATATAAAAAGGCAGGCAAAACGATTATCTAAATTATTAACTATTCCCCTTGGACAAGCCCAAGAAGGGGCAGCTATTTGTCTATATGGCTGTGACAGTTACAGCGATTTACTAGTAAAAATAAAAGCTGAATCCTTTGACAACCCATTGATAGCACTGTCTGCACTCTCACCAAACTCGGAAATATTTTTAGTAAAAATATTAGCTAGCCACCTAGATAGCATTATTGGAAATTTTGAAAAAAAATTTCCCGGCTCCAATATAAATGAAGAGATGGTCGTATCCTTGTTTGGGCTTAGCTTTTCAGAGTTCAAACTCAAAATATCTACCTAAAGTTGTACAAATACGTAAGTTGTCATTTTGTTTTTTGGCGATATTATAATAAGAAGGCTGAACGGACAGCCTACGCCTACACATGTTTTTCGCCTTGAAAAACGTGAACAGTGAAGCGGAGCATCCGTAAAAATTTGGTTATTTGAACAATAAATAAAGCAATGTGTTGGTAGGCCATTGTTTATTAGAAAGTTGTTTGGAGAACTAAATGATCTCACTTTATCAATTAAAGAATAAACTCAATAAACAAGCAAAAGAGTTTGCTGAGTTATTAGAGTTTCCTGATCTTTACGCCCAAGGCCTGTGGGCTAGAGGTGTTTATAACTGCCCTCATTTTTCTGATACCCATAATAGCCTCACTGAAGCATTTGAACAGAAAAAACTGGATTCAATTCTAAAGCACGATTCCCTGAAATACTTAATGATCAATGAATACGATGATCAAGAAATTATTGAATCGCTTCATAAAGAAATTGAGTCAATGGCAAACCGTATTGAAAGCCTGATGCTGGTAGATATCGAAACATTAGAGTTAGTTTCAGTGATATACCAAGTATTAGGGTTGCCAGAAGATGCCAAGTTTATTGTAAACACTGGTGCTGACTTTAGGCTGGAGTGGCGACCATATTTCGATGCTTTTGATGATCCGTTGATAGTTCAATATGCAGATTTAAAAGTTCATGGTTGTTATTTCAGGCTCATAGCTTCAAAGTTTCCGGTTGAAAAGCTTTCCTTGAATGACATTAAACAATACATGTACATCAATCATGTAAACCATGATAGTGAGTTCGAAGGCTGTATTTCTGAAGGAAATACATTTTCTAAGCATGAGCACTGGCTGGTGTTGACACTTGAATTATTCCGTAGCGGCAAATTAAATAAGGCTCAGTTCAATCCAACAACCTTCAAAATCGAAGGTATGCGCTATTTGGTATATGGCTTCCCACTGATTCCTTCCTTTGTATCTGATTGGCACAAACCTGATTTATGTCTACAGGTTAAAAATCTAGATGGTGATCAAAAGTTCATTGTTCGTATCGATCAGCAAGCTCTTGTTTTCCATGCACGACGTGTCGATACCAATTTTTTTAACACCATCGATTATGAAAAATATATTTCGTTGTATCAGTCTAGCGTTCTGTCACATTTTGATGCTGACAACAATTTACTAAAAGTTAATGGAGTTAAGTACCTTAGTTTTTTCCGCCCGTTTTGCCTAGAAGATAAGAAGGAAGCAAAAGCATGAGACCAAGAGTAAAACTAACTAACGCAACACTTATCTCAATTAAATCTGACTTAGAAGATAAGGTTGAACAGGTGCTTTACGCTACTTTTGCTGAGGATAGTAAGAACGGTAAAAAAGGTGAGGCTTTGTTTTCCACGAAAGTCATGGAAGTAAACGGTCTTGAATATAGAACTTTTGGTGCTGACTTTTATATCTTAGATGCAGAACCCCAAAAGTTTGATGTAGATGTATTTGAGTTCAATTTAATGCATGAGTGTATGTACTCTCCAAATGAGCTATTAGAGTTGCGAGAAATGCTCCCTGCTGGCTATTAGTAGGGAGTAACAAATGGACAAAACATATTTAAAGGATGCTTACATACTCTCGGTCTATGACTATAAAGACTTTGAAAAATCATTTCTTGGGGAGTTTTTGTCAGGGGTTGTTATTGACGATGAAACATTCAGATTTCGGCCATTTGAGCAAATGGTAACTTCAAAGATTGTTAGCAAATCTGCTGATGAGGATAAGTTAGAAATATACACACATAGTGAGAGTTGTTATGTGATTGATGCTGACCATAAGTTAATTGATATTTCGTTTGTTGAACTGGTTGTTATGAGGGCGGGAGCTTATTCGGTAGATCGAGTTTTAGAAATGAGAGAGCAACTTAAGTCTCAAAATAAAAGCCATTGAATAACGAAGATAAGAAGTCTGATGAGATTATTATTTGTCACTTACCTCTTTGAAAAAGTTGACGTTAGTCAAATATTCATAAATGTTTACATGACATCAATTTACTTATTCGAAAATTTGTATTAGCATAGTCATGTATATTTTTATGAGAATTTTATGTCTAAAGCATTTTCAAAAGTCTTAGTGATAACGCTTATGCTGTTTGCCTTTGTAGGGCAAGCATTTGCGTATTCTGCTATGCCTTGCGAAATGCCATCAGGTTCTCATGAATCACACATGAACATGAACATGGATCATGGTGATATGAATAAAAGCAGTAATGGTCAATCAGAAGATTGTTGTGACGTTGAATGTATTTGTCCTGCAAATGCTTGCTCATCTACGACAGTCCTAAATTCCAGTGTTGACTCGACAGATATTCAAATATTGCGTGAATCTGTAGCTGCTCTGCAATCTAAACAACCTCATTCAATTTCCACTTCCCTTTATCGTCCACCAATTTTTGCCTAATACAGGATTAGTGCGTCCAAATTTCGCACACATGTAATTAATTTTTCTGTTAGTCAATATAGCGTCGTAGCGCTATAGCTATTTTCCAGCGACGTCTGGGGGCAAAAATGATCAATAAGTATTTAAAAATAGCAGTTGTAATGCTGCTTTCACCTGCGTTTGCAAACGCTAATGAACATAAGCATGCACACAATAACGACGTAACACCTTTGGAGTTAATCGTTTATAAAACCCCAACTTGTGGGTGTTGTAAAAAATGGATAACTCATATTGAAGACAAAGGGATCGTTGCGCATTCCAAAGATTTCCGAAACATCGGCAACATCAAAACTAAGTATGGTATCAAACCTAATTACCGTTCATGCCACACGGCAGTGAGTAGAAATGGGTTTGCCTTTGAAGGTCATGTACCGGCTAAGTTTATTCAGCAGTTCTTGTCAGAAGAGCACCCCAATGCGATTGGATTATCTGTCCCAGCAATGCCTGTTGGCTCTCCGGGTATGGAAGTCGGCGACCGCTTTATGTCATATAACGTATTAATTTTATTTAAAGATGGAACGAGTAAAGTATATGCAGAAGTTAAGGCTTATGAGGAGCAATTCTAATGAGATTAAATGTTTCAAGCCTTACTCTACTTTCAACTTCGCTAATTCTCGGCTTGTCTGTATTCTCAGCTCAAGCTGAGAAAGTAGTGTCACTTGAACAAGCTATCACCTTGGCTCAGCAAAATGATCCTTGGCTTCATGGGAGTCGGTTAAAACAAAGCGCGGTTGAAAATAGAAGTATCGCTTCAGGTACTTTGCCTGACCCCAAAGTATCACTAGGGATAATGAATTTACCAACAGATACTTGGGACTTAGATCAGGAAGGAATGACTCAACTAAAGGTTGGTGTTTCTCAAATGTTTCCTAGAGGTGATAGTTTAAAGATTAAACAAGAGCAATTAAAAATTGAGTCAACGAAATTTCCACTGCTACGAGAGGATCGTAAGGCTAAACTGATAAGCCAAGTATCACAGTTATGGTTAGATGCTTACTTAGCCCAACAAACCATTAAATTGATTGAAGCGGATTGGGCGCTCTTTGAGCAGATGGCGGAAGTTACTAAAGCTAGCTACTCAAATGTTGTTGGTAAAACCAGACAACAAGATGTTATTCGTGCTCAATTGGAAATCGTGCAGTTAGATGACCGATTAACTTCGCAAAAGCAGAAACTAGAAACAACAATCGCTCGCCTTAATGAGTGGCTTCATATCTACGATGCTGCTGGCTTGAATGAATCATTCAACTTTGATACGCAACCATTAGAGTTTAGGGTTTCTAAAAAGTTGCCTACAATTCATTTGAACAATTCAACAGTCCTAAAAGCATCTAATTACTCAAGAAATCTATTGGCTCAGGAGCTTTCGAATCACCCAGCCATACTTGCAATTGATATAAAACGCAAAGCTTCAGAAAAAGCAGTTGAGTTAGCTAAACAGCAATATGAACCGCAATGGGGTGTTAATGCTAGTTATGCCTATCGGGACAATATGCCCTCTGGTGATAGCCGAGCTGATTTATTTTCTGTTGGAGTAACGTTTGATTTACCCTTGTTCACCGAGAACAGACAAGATAAGCAAGTTGCAGCTTCTATTGCAGATTCAGAGACTATTAAAACCGAGAAACTATTACTGACAAAGCAAATGATCAGTATGGTGGAAAAGGAGCTTAGACAGCTTAAGCGTTTATCTGATAGGCAATCTATCTATCAAGAACAACTCCTTAAACAAACTCATGACCAAGCAGAAGCGTCATTGACAGCTTACACAAATGATGATGGCGATTTTGCCGAAGTTGTTCGAGCAAGAATCGCAGAATTAAATGCCAGAATATCAGCCTTAAGAATTGATGTTGACGCACTTAAAACAGTTGCTCGTATCAACTATTTCTTTGCACGTTCTCAATCTAACTCAAATGCTGAACATAAGTCGATGCAAACTTCACACAAAACTAATCAGCACTTATCCAATCAGCAATTTGGAGAAAAATAATGTCAACGAATACTAAAACAATTATTGCCATCATCATTGGTGCTGCACTAGGCGCAGGAGTATTGAGCTTATATCAAGGTGCAGGTTCAAACAGTAATAGAGATGAAACAACATCAGCAGAGAAAAAGCCTCTGTATTGGGTTGCACCGATGGATTCTAATTACCGCCGGGACAAGCCCGGTAAGTCGCCTATGGGGATGGATTTAATTCCTGTGTATGAGGAAGAATCATCTGGTGATGATTTTGGTCCCGGAGCAGTAAAAATTGCGCCTCATGTAGTGAATAACCTAGGGGTTCGCACTGCACCTGTTGAGCTGAAAAATATGCATACTGAAATATCAACGGTTGGTTACGTTCAATATGATGAAGATAAGCTAATTCATATCCACCCACGTGTTGATGGTTGGATTGAAAAACTCTATGTCAAAGCGGCAGGTAACCCTGTAGAGAAAGGGCAGCCTCTTTATACACTGTATTCTCCTCAGTTAGTTAACGCGCAAGAAGAACTTTTAATAGCTTTAAAGCGCGACAATAGTTCCTTAATTTCGGCGGCGAAAGATCGCCTTAAAGCGTTACAGCTTTCAGCAGATTTCATTCAAAAGCTAGAAAAGACTAGAAAAGTTCAGCAAACCATCACCTTTTATTCACCACAAGCAGGTGTTGTTGACGGTTTGAAGATTAGAGAAGGCTTTTATGTCAAGCCGGGAAACACCTTATTAAGCATTGGTCAACTAGATCAAGTTTGGGTTGAAGCAGAAGTGTTTGAACGTGACGCAGCCTTAATTAAAGAAGGACTGCCTGTATCAATGACACTGGATTATTTACCCGGAGAGGACTGGGCTGGTGTCGTTGATTATGTTTATCCAACATTGAATAGTAAAACACGCACACTCAGAGTGAGACTGAAGTTTGACAACCCAGACTATCAATTAAAACCAAACATGTTTGCACAAGTCTCTATTCACGCTAATCAAGCTGATAGCACGATACTCGTACCTAAAGAAGCCGTCATTCGCACAGGTAAACAAGACAGAGTTGTACTTGCCTTGGGGGATGGGCAATTTAAGTCTATCGAAGTGACAATTGGCCGGGTTGATATCGATAGTATCGAAATCTTAGAGGGTCTTAATGAAGATGATGTTGTGGTGACATCTGCTCAATTCTTGATTGATTCTGAATCAAGTAAAAACTCTGATTTTAAACGAATGACTCATGACGAAGTGCCTAGCTCTGTTTGGATGGAAGGCGAAATCAACAGCGTCATGGCGGGACATCGTATGGTTAATATTACTCATGGTCCTGCTGAGGCTTGGGATTGGCCTGAAATGACAATGGACTTCGATGTAGGTGAAAAGGTAGATATTGATTCACTGAAGTCTGGTCAATCTTTGCACTTTGAAGTGAGCAAAACCGAAGAGGGTGGATATGAAGTTACTGGAATTCATATCATGAGTGAGCCTGCTGATATGAGTGAAGAAGTATCATCAGCAACAGTATCAGGTTTAATTAATGCGATTGATATTGATACACGGATTCTAAATATTAGCCGAGGCCCAATAGAGAAGTGGGATAGACCTGCTGCGACGATGGATTTTATCGTCGCGGACAATATAGAAATAGTTGATTTCAATGTTGGTGATAATGTCACTTTCACTTTTGAGGTTAGGGATGACTTAGTTATCACTGAAATCTCTCTTGAATCAGATGAACAACACGGCAAGGAAAATAAAGCTGCTGTTGATCATTCTAATCATTAAGTGGGAGAAAAATAATGATTGAATCAATTATTAGATGGTCTATCGGCAATCGTTTCTTTGTTTTGTTGATTACCTTAATTATCGCGTTTGGTGGTTTGTATTCATTACAAAAAACGCCAGTAGATGCACTCCCAGATCTTTCTGATGTGCAGGTGATAATTAAGACGAGTTATCCGGGACAGGCACCACAAGTTGTGCAGGATCAAGTGACATTTCCTCTTACTACAGCGATGTTATCAGTGCCGGGGGCGCAAACTGTTCGTGGTTACTCATTCTTTGGTGATTCCTACGTCTACATTATTTTTGATGATGATACTGATTTGTATTGGGCTAGAAGCCGAGTACTTGAATACTTAAGCCAAGTAGCATCAAGCCTGCCTGATTCGGCAAAACCTCAATTAGGACCTGATGCAACAGGTGTGGGTTGGGTATACATTTACGCTTTAACAGATAAGTCTGGAAACCATGATCTAAGCCAATTAAGAAGCATTCAAGACTGGTTCTTAAAGTATGAACTACAAACTGTTCCGGGCGTGTCCGAAGTTGCCGCCGTTGGTGGTATGGTTAAGCAGTATCAAGTGCAAGTAGATCCTGACAAATTGAGAGCTTACGATATTCCTCTAAGTTTAATACAAATAGCCTTACAAAAAGGGAACAAAGAAACTGGCGCATCCGTTGTGGAAATGGCTGAAGCTGAATATATGGTTACCGCAACGGGGTATATTCAATCAGTTAGTGATATAGAGAAAATTCCACTTGGTATTAACGAACAAGGCACGCCGTTGCGTATTGGTGATGTTGCCAACGTTAACCTTGGTCCTCAAATGCGCCGTGGTATCGCAGAACTTAATGGCGAAGGCGAAGTTGTTGGTGGTGTTGTCGTTATGCGCTTTGGTGAAAACGCTCAACAAACCATAAATGGGGTAAAAGAAAAGCTTGAGTCGCTCAAATCTTCTTTACCAGAGGGGGTGGAGGTTGTCCCTGTCTATGACAGATCGAAGTTAATAGATCGTGCTGTTGATAACCTTTGGAGCAAGTTGCTAGAGGAGCTTGCGGTCGTGGCTATTGTCTGTGTTGCTTTCCTATTTCATCTTCGCTCATCAATTGTGGCAGTTGTTACTCTACCATTAGGTATATTGGTGTCATTCATCATCATGTATATGCAAGGCATCAATGCCAATATTATGTCTTTAGGCGGTATCGCTATTGCTATTGGTGCGATGACTGATGGTGCAATAGTGATGATTGAAAATATGCATAAACATATGGAGAAAACACCACTAACAGATGAAAACCGTTGGCAAATTGTAGCTAAGGCTGCGAGTGAGGTAGGCCCTGCATTATTTTTTAGCTTGCTGATCATAACTGTCTCATTCTTACCTGTGTTTATCTTAGAAGCGCAAGAAGGAAGAATGTTTTCACCGCTCGCCTATACAAAAACCTATGCAATGGCTGCATCAGCAGGCTTGGCAATAACATTGGTGCCTGTTTTGATGGGCTACTTTATTCGAGGCAAAGTCGTCTCTGAAAAGAAAAACCCGTTAAACCGATTATTGATTGCTATCTACATGCCTGTTTTAAAGCAAGTCATGAAGTTTCCAAAATCGACAATAGTCGCAGCAGTATTAGTGACTATCGTTGGTTTTTGGCCTGTCGATAAAATTGGTAGTGAATTCATTCCGCCATTGGATGAAGGCGACCTTATGTATATGCCTACTACATATCCCGGCATTTCAATCGGTAAAGCAAGAGAGTTATTGCAGCAAACGGACAAGCTTATTCGCACTGTGCCAGAAGTTGAAAATGTATTCGGTAAAGTAGGACGAGCTGAAACCGCAACTGACCCTGCGCCTCTAACCATGATTGAAACCTTTATTCAATTGAAGCCACGGGAGGAGTGGCGAGAAGGCGTGACAACTGAGTCGTTAAAAGCTGAGTTTGATAAGTTGGTTAAATTTCCGGGCTTAACCAATGCTTGGGTCATGCCAATCAAGACCCGCATTGACATGTTAGCTACAGGTATAAAAACGCCTGTCGGTATTAAAGTCGCCGGACCAGAACTTGATGTAATTCAGGATATCGGCCAACAAATAGAACAACTCTTGCCAGAAGTGACAGGCACAGCGTCAGTTTACTCTGAACGAGTTGCAGGTGGACGATATATCAAGGTTGATATTTCACGAGATAAATCAAGTCGCTTTGGGTTAAATATCGAAGATGTCCAACAAGTAGTTTCTACTGCGATTGGCGGTATGAATGTGACACAAACGATAGAAGGTCAAGAGCGTTACCCTGTTAATCTGCGCTATCCGCAAGATTATCGAGATTCTCCTGAGCAGCTAGCACGATTACCTGTTGTAACACCAAGTGGTCAACGCATTGCACTAGGTGATGTTGCTGATATTCGAGTAGAGAATGGCCCACCGGGTATTAAAAGTGAGAATGCCAGAATCAATGGTTGGACTTTCATTGATATTGATAGCGTTGATGTAGGTACTTATGTTGAAAATGCTAAAGAACACTTAGCAAATAACCTGACATTACCAGCAGGCTATTCAATTACTTGGGCTGGACAATACGAATATATGGAAAGAGCGAAAGAAAAGCTCACCTATGTATTGCCTTTAACACTCGCCATTATTGTTATTCTGCTTTACCTGAATTTCAGAGCGTTTAGTGAAGTGGCTATCATTATCGTTACCTTGCCGATGGCAATGATCGGTGGGTTATGGTTGATGTATCTAGAAGGGTTTAATTTCTCAGTAGCTGTTGGTGTGGGCTTTATCGCTCTAGCTGGTGTTGCGGTTGAGATTGGCGTGATAATGCTGGTTTATCTTAATCAAGCACTTGCTGAGCTTAAGGAAAAAGCGGTGGAGCGAGCAGAACTCATCTCAGATGATGCATATCAAGATGCATTATTGCACGGTGCTGGCTTACGAGTTCGTCCAGTAATGATGACGGTAGCTACAATCATTATAGGTTTAATGCCTATTTTATATGGTACTGGTACAGGTTCTGAGGTCATGAGCCGCATTGCTGCTCCTATGGTAGGCGGAATGACAAGTGCTGTGCTGCTCACGCTTATTGTACTCCCTGCAATTTACTCAATCATTAAAAAGCCTGAAGTAAATGCCTTTAACAAAGAGCTTTCTAACGTGGAGCCTGAGAATAATGCTTAGCACGGCTAGAAAATATCACAAATGGCTAATGGCATTTGTCGGAATACAATTCCTCTTCTGGTCTATTACAGGCGTGTATATGGTGACTATGGATATTCACTATATACACGGCGAAACCTTGGCTAAGAGTGAGGAAGCCAAAATAGATTTAGCAAGTATGGATTACTCCATTGTAAAGCTAGCTGCGGATTATCCTAAAGCTAGCCAAGTTACACTTACTCAAAGTATGGGCCGTCCTTTGTATTCTTTTATTAATGGAGAAAATGGAAAAGTAGCAATAGATGCTAAAACTGGAGCTGTTCAGGCCCTTGTAGATGAAACCAAGGCTAAAGAAATCGCACAATACCATTATGCGCTGAATCATCAAATCGACAGCATAAGGTTGATTAAGTCAGCGACAAACTTGCCTGCTGAGTTGTCCCCAAGGCATTTACCTGTTTGGAGAGTGACGTTTGAGCAATTCTCCACACCGACATTTTATATAAGTCAACAAACAGGATCACTTGTTGCCAAGCGTCATGATTACTGGCGATTGTTTGATTGGATGTGGCGGTTCCACATTATGGATTACTATGATGGAGAAAACGTATCAAACTGGTTTTTGTTCTTGGTCGCAACTCTAGGTCTAATGGGAGCAATTACTGGCGCAGTATTGACTTATTACCGAGTGCTTTCCCCAAATAAAAAGAGAGTCATTTGATGCGACTATTTAAGTTAAATACAACGATACACAAGTGGCTTTCTTTATTTGTTGGTTTACAACTGCTTATTTGGTTGGGAACGGGCCTTTACTTCAATTTGATGGATCACAGTAAAGCCAGTGGTAATGAACTTAGAGTTCATTCTCATCATGAAGGTAGCATTACAGGCTTTGACCTATTCCCTATTAAAGACATTACTAGTAATGCTCCGCAGGAAGTAAACCTTATATGGGTTTTACATCAGCCTTACTATCATTTTGTGTTCGATAAGGGGCAGCATAGCTATCAAGAGCGCCACTCAAAGCTATTTGATGCTGTAACAGGAAAGCCATTTAATTTGTCTGAAGAACAAGTACTAACTTTGGCAAAAAACTCCTACTCAGGACAGGGTAAGTTAACTACTCCAGTGTTATCTCAACCTCCGTTTTCTGATCACGTAAGGCAGCAAAATCCTATGTGGCAAGTTGCCGTTGAGGATGAGAACAATACAACTATTTATTTAGATAGTATTACAGGTCAAGTACTTCGCCATGCCAATGATGATTTCAGATTGAAAGATCTGATGATGAAGCTTCACTTTATGGACTATGGCAATTCTGGAGGATTTAACCATTGGTTGATCATTGCATTTGCTTTTGCAACGCTATTCCTTTCAATTACTGGTGTTACTTGGCTGATACAACAGTATAGAAGTGGTTTACTGAAGCTAGGTTGGGGCACTAACAGGCAAAAAGTGGCAGTGACGTTTTCCAATGAAAATACTATTACTGACATCTCAGCAGTTGGTCGCTCAACTGTATTAGAAGGGCTAGCTAGTTCACATGTATACCTTCCTTCAGGTTGCGGTGGTGGCGGTACTTGTGGCAAATGCGTGTTCTTAAGTTCAACTAAATTACCTATCACACTATCTGAACAGGAACATTTATCTCAGGAGCAACTTAAGGAAGGTTATCGGCTTGGATGTCAGCATAGGTTCTCTGAAATTAGTTCGATTGAAGTTAATACTGATCGCAATATTGAAAATCATGAGCTAGTTGTGGTTGCGACTAATTTCATTACTCCTTTTATCAAGGAAGTGAAATTTAAGCTGAAATCAGGCAAACAGTTGGCATTTAAAGCTGGTGCATATATGCAATTTGATGTGCCAGCAGGGATGAATAGCTTACGTCCAGATGATATGCCAGAGTGCTATGAAAAATACTGGGATAGCTACTATCATGGAAAATTTTCTCATAACGGTGTAACTCGCCACTACTCATTAGTTAACTTTGACGAGGAGTCTGATGAGTTAATGTTTAATATCCGTTGGCAGACCGCAAAGAATGGTTTTAAAGCAGGAATAGGTTCAAGTTATTTAGGTTCACTCCAAGTAGGTGAAACGATAACTGCAAGAGGCCCTTTTTCTGATTTTTATGCCACTTCAAATAAAAAAGTTAGTCGCGTGTTTATAGGTGCGGGTTCAGGACTTGCACCACTGAGGTCTATTATTTTTGAACAGTTGAAAAAGCATAAAGATAAAAGTGGTTTGACTCTTATCTATGGTGCGCGAACTGAAGATGACTTGCTATACCATAATGAATTGAAGTCACTGAGTGAGAAGCATAAAAACTTCTCTTATATTCCTACTCTTTCTAATCCTTCAGAAGAATGGCAAGGGCACTCAGGCTATGTTCAAAAAGTACTTCTGCCGTATATGAACCAAAAAGCAGAACTGCATTTGGCTGAGTTTTACTTGTGCGGTCCAGAAGCAATGATGAGTGAAGTGGAAAAAATAATTACAGATGCTGGGATTCCAAGTAATCAAATTTTCAAAGATAAATTTAGTCGTTAATCCATTAAATAAATAGAGGTATATATGAAAACATTAATTAAACTTTTAACCATAATCAGTGTTGTTTTTAGTAGTGCAGTATTTGCACATGTGCATCTTGAAAAAAGCGTGCCTGCTGATAATGCAATGCTAATGAATACTCCAGAAAAATTGACATTGGGATTTAGCAAAGAGGTACGTGTAGTTAAAGTTACGTTGAAAAATAAAAAAGGTGAAAATATTAAATTTGACTTTAAACCATCAAAAGAAGCTTCCAGAGAGTTTTCATGGGAACTACCTAAATTAGCTCCAACAAACTATATCGTTGATGTGACCTATTTAGGTAAAGATGGACATAAAATGAAAGATAGCTTCGGCTTTATGGTTCATTAGTAAGGCTGTGTGATTGATATGGAAATGTATATCTGGAATACAGTCATTGTACTGTCAAAAATTGTATTTTACGTCGGCTTTGCCTGTATTGCCGGCTATACATTTTTCAGACAAATTTTTGAGCATAATGAATCTCATAGTAATGCTGTAATAGCGAATTTAACGTGGACAAGAACTTATATAGTTATGGCTTTGATCGCTAATATTACTTGGTTCTTTGCCAGTACTGGTGCAATGGCAGAAGAGGGAATTCAGGGGGCGATAGACGCTGATATATTGGCTATTATGTGGGACTCCTCTGTCGGCACTGGAGCTTTGCTTCGAGCGCTTGGGCTAGTTACCGCAATAATCGCTTTAGCTTTAAGGTTCAAACTCGCTGTGAACTCGTACTTAAAACAAAGCGCTTTAATGTTGAGTTTATTAATCCTTGCATACTCATTCACGTTACTGGGTCATATTTCTGAGTTAGGCACAATTGAAAAAGGCTTGCTTATTTTGCATGTGCTCGTTATGGCATGGTGGTTTGGGGCGTTATTGCCACTAAAACAGGCTTGCCATCAGCTAAGTTATGCAGAACTTCATTTGCTGATGGAAAGCTTTGGCAAACAAGCAAGTTTTACATTGAGCCTATTGTTGGTAGCAGGCCTCTGGCTCGTGATTCAATTGGTCGGAAGTCTTGATGCACTAATAAGCTCAAGTTACGGACAAACACTGTTGTTTAAATTGGCCCTTGTAGTGTCTATTTTGGCACTTGCTGCTAAACATAAACTAATACTCGTTCCACAACTTAAAAATAGTCAAGGCAGAGAGGCTTTATCTAAATCTATCTCGATAGAAATGGTAGTAGCTTTTGCCATTTTATCTGTAACGGCTGGGCTTACTAGTGTTGTTGGCCCTGCAAATTAAAACCTAAAAGAGAGAATGAAAATGAAAACAATAAATATATTACTCGTTTTATTAATGACGTTTAGTTTCGCAGCAAACGCTCATGGTGATAAGAACAAAGACAAAGGTTTGTTTAAAGGTATAGATACCCCAGCCGCAAAAGTTGTTTTGGCATTTCATCAAGCACTTGAAACTGGCAATCAAAAACAGGCTAGAGCGCAGTTAGCGGATGATGTCACCATTTTCGAGGGAGGCCGCGTTGAAAGGAGCGCTGATGAATATGCTCATCATCATATGTTGTCGGATATGAAGTATTTAGCAGCGATGAAGAGCGACACACTTGAACATCAAGTGACGATACTTGGAAATACCGCTATCTCTGCGTCGCGCAGTCAAACTACAGGTACTCATAAAGGTGTTGAACGCGATTATCAAGGCATGGAAACGATGGTGCTGGAAAAACAAAATGGTGAATGGAAGATTAAGCACATTCATTGGTCACATTAATTTATTGTTCAAACAACGGAGAGTAAAATGAGAAATAACAATCCATTACATCAAGTTTCTACGCCACGTAGACGCTTTGTACAAGGATTAGCTGCTGGCGGTGTATTAGCTGCTTTTCCAAGTGTTCTTCATGCAGCTTCATCTTTGCTTGCTGGAACTTCAACAGGTACTGCGCCCGAACTAAGTGGGGAAGTCATAGATCTGGTGATAGATGAGTCACCAGTAAACTTCACAGGTGTTGTAAGAATGGCTACAACAATCAATGGCTCAATACCAGCTCCTACCTTGCGCCTCAGAGAAGGTGATGACGTTACTATCAGGGTAACGAATAAATTATCAGTGCCGAGTTCAATTCATTGGCATGGGATCATTCTTCCGTATCAAATGGATGGCGTACCGGGTATTAGCTTTAAAGGTATAATGCCGGGTGAAACCTTTGTTTATAAATTTAAGCTGCAACAAAGCGGCACATATTGGTATCACTCACACAGTGGTTTTCAAGAAATGACAGGTATGTACGGCGCATTAATTATTGAGCCAAGAGAAAAGGATATTATTAGTGCTGACAATGAGCATGTCATCCAATTGTCTGATTGGACTGATGATGACCCAATGGATTTGTTTCGCAAGTTAAAAGTACAGAGCGATGTATTTAACTTTAATCAACCTACTGTTCCAGAGTTTTTTGATGACATTTCAAATAGCAGCGTTTCAAATGCGCTACAACGCCGGGAAATGTGGAATAAAATGAGAATGAACCCTACAGATCTTGCAGACTTATCAGCATCTGCAATGACTTTTTTAATGAATGGTTGTGCGCCTTTGACAAATTGGCGTGGAATGTTTAAAGCTGGCGAAAAGGTTAGGCTTAGATTTATTAACGGTTCTAGCAATACGTTTTTTGATGTAAGAATACCTGAGCTGAAGTTAACAGTTGTACAAGCTGATGGACAAAATGTTGAACCTGTGACAGTAGATGAATTTAGATTTGGTCCCGGTGAAACTTATGATGTACTTGTCGAGCCAAAAAATGACGCATATACGATTTTTGCACAAAGCATGGATCGCTCAGGTTATGCTAAAGGTACTTTATCAATGGCACCTAACGTTGATGCACCAGTACCTTCTTTAGACCCCGTTGAGTGGTTAACGATGACAGATATGATGGGCAATATGACCCATGATAGTGTGCATTCTACAATGGCTGATACGGCAGGTATGTCGGGCATGAATTCTAATAAAATGGATCATAGTGCAATGGGTCATGGAGCGATGGCAATGGATCATAGTAAACATGGAATGACTAAAAACCCATTAGCTGTTGCTAGCACTAAAGTGCGTCATGCAAAAACAGAGTATGGAGCTTCTGTTGATATGCGTGTTGATATGCCTAGAACAAACCTTGATGATCCCGGTATAGGTTTACGTAAAAATGGACGCCGTGTTTTAACACTTGCAGATTTACATTCTCTTGAGGGAATTACAAGCCAGCAAGAGCCTGAGGCTGAAATTGAATTACATTTAACTGGAAACATGGAGCGTTATAGCTGGTCATTTGATGGCTTGGAATTTGGAAAAAGCACGCCAGTTCACATGAAGCATAATCAACGTTTAAGAGTTATTTTACAAAACGATACAATGATGACACATCCAATGCACCTGCATGGTATGTGGAGCGATTTGGAGAATGAAAAAGGTGATGTACAGGTTCGTCGCCATACTATCCCTGTACAACCAGCGCAAAGAATTAGTTTTTTAACAACACCTCATGACGTAGGTCGCTGGGCATGGCATTGCCATTTATTATTCCACATGGATGCAGGTATGTTTAGAGAGGTAGTTGTATCATGAGAAAATTAATACTAACCAATACGTTAAAACTATTATTAATAGGTTTGCCCCTTATAAGTGTATCTGTATCTGCAAAAGATGAGATGACTGAGATGGGTGATTCTAAAATGCAAGCACAAGGTGGAGATGCACCTAAAGATGCTAGAGACCCTCATGCTTATGCCGCAGGTACAACATTGACTGAAGGTCCTTATGCACTCAATAGCGACAAACGACTGACTTTGGCAGATGAGCATTCATTTTACGCGCTACTAGGGGATCGTCTTGAATATAATGAGCAAACAAACGCAGGTGTTTTTGACTTTCAGGCATGGTATGGCACTACTTTTGATAGATTAGTCATCAAAACTGAAGGAGATTTTAGCGAAGGTAATTTAGAGGAGAACCAAACAGATTTTCTATGGGGCCACGCAATATCTGCTTATTGGGATACACAAGTCGGTATTCGACTTGATTACAATAACGAAGGTGAAAACCGCAAATGGCTAGCTTTTGGTTTACAAGGTCTAGCCCCCTACTGGTTTGAAATTGATATGACTGCGTATTTAGGAGAGCAAGGTAATAGTGCATTTTCGATCGAAGCTGAGTATGAGCTATTACTTACTCAAAAGTTAATTGTTCAACCACGAGCAGAGTTGACGCTTTACGGTAAGGATGACGTCCAAAATAACCTTGGTAGTGGCTTATCTAGCAGTGCTATTGGTTTTCGGGTTCGTTATGAGTTTACCCGCCAGTTTGCTCCCTATGTTGGCGTTGAGTGGACAAATAAATTTGGTAATACAGCCGAATTTGCGAAGTTAAATGGGCAAAGTACTCGTGATACTGCTTTTGTTGCAGGTATCAAGTTCTGGCTCTGATGTGAAGAAATACTATATTGACTTGATGAGAGCTACCGCAACTATATTGATGGTAGCTTTTGTTTTTTGGGATTTAAACCATTTTAGTTATGTTAGGAAAGGCCTAGCTAATAGTTTTTTTGGAAAGAACTAAGAGCAGTAATAGTAAGCTACTTCTTGTTTTCAGTCTGTGCCAGTCTGGTGTATACCTATCAAGGTGGAATATCAGCTAAGAAGTAAAGTTGGCGAATGGTAAAGGTTAAAGAGTCAAGCCAAAAAACATCGCCATTGAAAGACGTACAATAGACTATTTTATCACTTTTGATGAACGGGAATTGGGTGTGCTCGGGATAGAACCGATTGTTGCAAAGTACTGCGCTTAAAGCTGAACAATTGGAAAAATGATCCCTTACTCAATACCTAGTTATGAGCGTAGGGTTTTTATTTTTTTTATGGTGCTCATGCTTGGCTTCAATCTCATGAGTATAAATCAGACACCCCTTTTATACTTGTTAAGTTTAAGCTGTTTAAAAAAGTAAAAAGTTTAGGTTTTAGTTCAAAGGTTGATCAAGATCATAAAATTATTTTTATAAAGTGGCTAATATTGTAGGAGCTAAAGAAGGAATGATAATGTTTGGACTTTTCAGGTGGTTTAAAATAGTGATAATAACTGTGTTGCTTACGCAGCATAGTTTTGCTACAGCTAAGCCAATGAATTGTGAAGAACATCAAAATGGATCTTCCGACACGCATATTATGCAACGAAGCAAAAATATTCACCATCAATCAATGAATGACAATAGTCACTATCACACTGTAAACTCGCAAGACTCTAAACACCGTCATGGTGATGAAGTCTGTGAAAAATGTAAAGCTAGTGATTGTGTTTGTTGTGAGGGGGGATTTTGTTCAAGCTTTCATTTAAATCCCTATCTTGTGCAAGCGCAAGAGGAAGGTATTTGCAATATTTACTCTGAGCTATTTCTACAGCGTACACCTCTACCAAAATCTGGTATCCATCTCTTACTTTATCGTCCACCAATTATTGGCTAATCACGGGATCAGTGCGTCTTTTTTTCGCCACTCCCATCAAAAATAGAATGACTTATTCATTGATTTAAATAATCAATTGTTTTGAACGATTAGTACGATATTTGGAAAGGCATTATGAAAATGCTCAAGTTATTGCCATTTACAGTAATTAATACTGTCGATTTTGGCCGAGATTCCTCTTTTTACCAAAAATTAGTTTTTAGCTTTTGCATTATTAATCACGAATAATCACTTGACCTGTGTCTTAGACACAGGTCTAAGCTGTAGGTGAGATTACAAACTTAGGTGAAGAACTAAGGAGTGAACATGAAAGTTGCAGAGCTGGCAAAAAGCCTTGGAACGACTGCTGATACGGTGCGCTATTACACGCGATTGGGACTGTTAAAACCTGCTAAGTCAGTGAACGGCTACAAGTCATACTCGAATAAAGAAGTATCGAGACTTAAGTTCATTTTAAGTGCCAGAAATCTTGGTTTTTCCGTTGCTGATATCAAGCAAATTCTTAATGAATCTGAAGATGGTACAAGTGCGTGCCCATTAGTCAGAAGCCTCATCAAAGAGCGGCTTGAAGAAACAGAAAAACAGTTTCAAGCAATGTTGGCACTTCGAGGGAAAATGTCTTCAGCGCTTTCTCAATGGGAAGAAATGGAAGACAAAGCGCCGACTGCAAACATGGTTTGTCATCTCATCGAAAACTTTGAACAAATTAAAAAGGCATAGGAGGAAAAATGGTAACTACTAATACAAATATAGAAACCGAATCAGGCTGTTGCTGTCAGGCAAAAACTCAATCCTCTTCGTGTAAAAGTAAGGAGAATACGTTGGAAAAAACATCACAAAGCCAACAGCTCATCATTGAAGGCGCTGGGTGTGCTAGCTGTGTAGGCAAAATTGAAGGGGCGTTAAAGGCAACTCATGGAGTCGTCAGTGCAGAAATGAATTTTGCTGATAGGACTGTAACAGTTTCTGGGACAGCTAAGACAGAAGAATTGATCAAAGCTGTTGAGTCTGTGGGGTATAACGCGAAGCCAATTGATGATAGCTCGGCAGCAGATGCGCTTGACGAGAAAGAAGCGGCTGATTGGGCATATTATAAAAAACTAATGCGCGATACGTTTATTGCCCTTTCACTCGGTGTTCCTTTGATGATCTACAGCATTGTGGTTGGAGAAATGACGGTTGAAACAAACCTTGAACGCATGTCTTGGCTGGTTGTAGGCATTTTAACTTTTGGTGTTATGTATTTTTCAGGTAAGCATTTTTATGTTGGCGCTTGGAAAAGCTTTAAAAACCACTCCGCTAATATGGACACTTTAATAGCTTTAGGAACAGGTACAGCTTGGGTGTATTCGATGGTTGTCGTGTTTGCACCTGACGCCGTTCCATTAATGGCACGGCATGTTTATTTTGAAGCTACCGCCATGATCATTGGCTTAATTGATTTAGGTCTGGCATTAGAAATAAAAGCCAGAGGTAAAACCTCTGAGGCCATTAAGCGTCTTATCGGCTTGCAGGCCAAAACGGCAACCGTAGTTCGTGATAGCAAAGAAGTTCAGATTGGTATTGAGCAGGTTTTACTTAACGATATTGTAAAGGTAAAACCGGGCGAAAAAATTCCCGTCGATGGTGTGGTATTGGAAGGGCACACCTCTATTGATGAGTCCATGCTGACAGGCGAGCCTATGCCTGTTGAAAAAGCCGAAGAAGATGAGGTTGTCGCTGGTACTTTGAACAAATCAGGCATGATTATGTTTAAAGCCACACGTGTTGGAAAAGACACGGCGCTTGCGCAAATCATCAATATGGTGAAACGAGCACAAAATTCTAAACCGCCGATTGGCCGCTTGGCTGATGTTATTTCAGCTTTTTTCGTTCCTGTTGTCATGATCATCTCTGTGTTAAGTGCGCTAGCATGGCTTAACTTTGGACCTGAGCCAGCAATTGCTTTTGCCATCGTATCAGCAACTACTGTACTCATTATTGCCTGCCCATGTGCTTTGGGCTTGGCAACGCCCATGTCTGTCATGGTCGGAGTAGGAAAGGCCGCAGAAGCAGGCGTGCTAATTCGCAACGGTGAAGCACTGCAAACCGCCTCTAAAATCACTGCCATGATTTTAGATAAAACGGGCACTATTACTGAAGGGGCACCTAAGGT